>Ga0307508_10000576_pt1 | contig 43671 bp, 60 predicted proteins | sample 9_EM_MG_FD_203089 | JGI IMG/M metagenome (GOLD analysis project Ga0307508, IMG submission 203089) | Populus trichocarpa ectomycorrhiza microbial communities from riparian zone in the Pacific Northwest, United States - 9_EM | ecosystem: Host-associated > Plants > Roots > Unclassified | place... | reverse complement strand
TTCGAAGTAAATTCAGCCCCTAATTACACCAACATCTTGGCAATTTTACACCAATGTGTGATGAAATTGTATCCGAAAATTGTATGAATGGGGGTTGTAATTTTACACGCAATATTTTCTATAGTGCTATAGCGCTACCTCCAAAACCTGTTACGGGTCTGCCCCAAAAACCTGATGCCCACCCACGTAGAGCTGTGTGGCACAGAGATGGTGATATCATAGGTCATAAATCCGCGAAGATTGATGAGTGCAACGTCGGTTTCAAGCTGCTACAACGAATGGGGTATGTATGACATCTACAGTATCACGCTTCTCGTCATCGTGCATATTTACATATATGCTCATTTTCCCCCAGTTGGAAGGAAGGTCAAGGCATTGGTGTTGCAGGGGGGCGCACTATGCCAATAACAGCGGTGGTCAAAAACACCCGGCTGGGCCTCGGCGCCAAGGCAAGGGGACGCTGCCAGTGGTGACCACCACGTGAAGAGTCGTCAGCCCTATCATTTTGTCATCATTTGATAAGTTTTGCACGTTATTCTTTCAATATCGTCACTGCGCTCTTTTCTGACTCATAACGCGGTTATTGGGACAGTATCTTAGATTCGAATACCCGCTCAGTCAACATTTGACTGTATCCCAGCTTTCGTATATTTATTGCTCGGGCTGGAACCACACTAATCAGGGTGTCAGTGGAAGACAGCACGAGGGGAAATTGAACGAAGATCTAGAATGAAGTTCATGTTTTGTGTATTGTTCGCTGACCAAGGTGCTCATGTGCTGGTCAACAAGTCGATGGATCCATGCAAGTAGTGTAGAGACACCGCGTATTTCAAGTGTCCGGCAGCGACGTGACAATCTGGGTTTGTTTGATACTGTGCTTTGTTCTTTGTTTGGCACCCCAAACAAGTTCGAAAACTGCCTCTCTTTCGCAAACATGGCCACTCGAAAGAAACGGAAGGAAGGTGCGAGCGTCGACGCGCAGCCTACAGAGACCAACCCAGCAGTCAACTCTTGCTTCAGATTGCGAGTACACACTGTCCAAGAAGAAAACGAAATCACGCGCGAAAACGCCACCGCCACCCAATCCACAGATGAGACGAGTCGCGCGCGCCATGACTCGGCGGGAACGACTGCTTATGACACAGTGTGAGTAGCCTGCTGGAACGAGTTCGGAACCTGTTTCTGAGTTTCCCGTCCCTATCCCTGTCTAGCACAAGCTCCCGTCGAGCATCTGAGACCGCCGCAGCAGACTGCAGGCCCACCAGCCGCTGCACCTCGTTTAGAGGAGGAAATAGGGCCATCCAACGGTTTTGGTCGAGAAACTACTACCAATTCTGGGGTCACACCGCCAACGTCGCCGCCGAGTACAGGCCCAGCTCATTATAATTGTCCAAATAATTATAAACCCCACTTATTTCCTGGCCAAGATTCTAACCCGTACAACGCGACTCCACCTATAAACAATCAGTTTGTGTCGCACCCAATGCATTCAATGCCACTCCATCCAGTATGGTCTCCCCAACAGCAGCCAGGCTTTGGCTACCTTGCCATGCACAAGTATTTCCTGCAGCAACACGTGCCGTTCGCTCCATTTGTTTTTCAGCAACAGCCAAGCCCCCAACAATTCGCGCAATGGGCGGTGTGTCAACAAATGCTCTTTAATGCGCAGCAACAACTGGCGGCAGCTGTCTCTGCTGGCATGATAACTCCTCCAGATCTCACCCAAGCATTTCTTATGGGCGGGCAATTTGCGCCCGACATGATGAATAATTGTGCTTTCCCGATGATGGCCTTCCCAAACGGTGCCGTCGACCTATCTCCAGGACCTGTTATGGCTCCACCTTCAGAACCTATTGCTCACCCGAGTGAGGCTGTGCGACACAGGGACGGCGATATCATAGGTCACGAGGCCGCAACGATTGACGAGCGAAATGTTGGATTCCAGTTGCTGCAACGAATGGGGTATGACTATGTACACTGTTCGCTTCATTATGCATATTTATGCATACGCTCGTATTCTTCATAGTTGGAAGGAAGGTCAAGGCATTGGTGTTACAGGAGGGCGTGCCGCGCCAATAACAGCAGTGATCAAAAATACCAGGCTGGGCCTCGGTGCCAAGGGAAAGGGGCGCTGCCAGTCGTGACCACCATGTGCAGAGTCTTCGACACCCCCGTTTTGTCATTGTCTGGTAAGTTCTGCACGCTATCCTCACAATATCATCGTCGCACCCTTTTCTGACTCATAACACAGCTATTAGAAATAGAATACCCGCGCAGTCAACATTCGAGTGTACCCCAGCTTTCGTGTATTGTATTGTTCAAACTGGAACCCCACTAAGCAGGAAAACAGCGCGTGGATTAGAGGATTATGGACTGCGTGCAGGCGCAGACAAATGATGTGGAGATCCGGAAAAGTATTGTTAATCACATCCACCGGGATGACGATCAAGCAGCAAGTCGTATACTGTGTTATGTGAAACCAGGGCAATGTACAAAATATGTGTGACGGCCAAGAGCTAGGTAGAGAGGGTCTTGGCCCTGGTGATCTTTCAGAGTGTGCGAGTGTGAATGTGAGTTACTCGGGTGTGTGCTCATGGAGTTCGCTTTCCTGAGGCACGCGTTGATAGCGAGAAATTTGCAAAATATATCTGAGTTTGCAGCCTGAAATTTCAGAACTCATATTTCCAGATTCAATTCCAGGTTGATGCCAGACTTCATTCCTATATGCCGACGCGTAGAAATGTTCTTGTCCATGTCGCCACATGCCCAACGTGAGCTCGTTCCCAACCCAACACTTCGAACCTTTCATTCAACATTTCCCATTCACACCAATTTGGCAGGCCTGGTCTCCGCGGAAGGTCCACCACATGTTGCAATATTTATAATACTAGTAGAAAGAGACCAAACCAACAGGGACGCTCAATCAACTTCGTTCCAGAGCTATGATAGCACACAGTCTCGGGTATTTGGGAGAGGGCTTCATCCCAGATCTTTGTTTCAAGTTTCGATCCTGCCAAATCACGTGCGCCTTCCAGAGCACTTGCGTCGCCGCCTGGCATCGCCCACACGCGATTTTCCCTTCAAAAATGCATAGGGACACATGATACAACGCATTCCTACACGATCAACCAAAAAAAAGTGAAATATTCGACGAAAAGCGCGACACGATCTTTTCTGCGAGGATGGTGCAAAATTTCGATGGGTTTGCGCGGTCCGAACGCGTCGCGCTTTTCATGGCGCCCGGACGTGAAACTGTGCAAGGCAGTAGAGGAGGGTTACAGAAGTGCGCCCATGACGTTTGCTTTCCTAAAGCACGCGTTGGTAGCGAGAAATTTGCGGAAAACATCTGAGTGTTCCAATTCAGTCTGAAATTTCGAGCTGGGCTCAGTACTCATTTCCAGATTCAGTTCCAGATATGGCCGCCAGGCCTCCCTTGTCTCACCTCGCCACGAGATGACTCGGATATATATACGAACAAGCAAGAATATTATCGATGCCGGCGTCGTCAATAAGGAGTCCATGACGCATTGCCAGCGCCTCAAAAATGGTGTGGCTGAGTTATGAGAATCTCAAGTTTCTGAACTAACGATTAGCACGCCATTGAAGGACGCAGGAAGACCACGCCCTACACGGCGGACGTGCGATCTCCAGTGCTTATCGTATAAAATATATACAAGAGAACACACCAAACGGCAATCAGAGACAGTGAGAAATCAAGTCACATCCCAAAGACAACAAGAAACACACAGCATCCAAGCACTTGGATGATTTTATTATACAAAGCGCCAAAAGTGCAGGCGCCAAGCGTTCGATAATAGCGTCGAGCAATTGACTAATGACCGCTGTCACCCATCGGCGGGAGAGACTTGTTCTTCCCGCCTGCAGCAGCTGCAATAGCAACAACCAATGCGATTAGGCCTATCCATTTTTTCCACGAGCCGATGCTAGAAGAAGAGTGCATGCCTGGACGCCCATATGGTATCTTGTGGAGCAACAGTTTTGCTTGGAATGCGGATTTCTTTGCCTGTTTCGAGATAGCGATATGAGAACTGGTTGCAAGAGAGAAAAGTGTGTAGCATACCGTATAAGGAGGAAAGCGGAAGCCAAGTAGCCAATCCACCCAGCCTGGCGAGTCAATCGAACTTCTGCGGTGTGTGAAGGTGTCGAAGCCATCCTTGCCGCAATGCGCACCGTCTAGGATAATGATCAGCAAACTGCACGGGCCTTCAATGATTTGCCATAGCTCACATCCAGACTATTGAACCCGCAATGTCAGAATAAACTTAAGTAATCCAATAAAAACTACGCACAGCACCGGTACCACCGAATGGAAGGCCTTCAACGCCTGCCGCGATGACAAGTTCATTTACGCAGAAGGAGCCGCTTAGCGTGTGATCTCGAACTTCAGGCGCACAATAGATTTGTTGAGAATTGAAACCAAGGACACATCGGGGGAAAAAGGCTCACCAAACTGCTTGTTTCTGCTGTCGTTCGAAAACAGGTAAAGTATAAGAGGCCTATCGCGTTCATTTACAAAGTTCACCGCCGCTTGCACGTCCGAGACAGGCAAAATTGGAAGGACGGGTCCAAAGATTTCACTATAAGTGCAGAGAGCGTTAGTATCAAACACAAAGAAAGAAGCAACAATGGCATCCAAACACATAGCAAACTATATATACGCACGCAGACATGAGCGAATCTTCATTTGTGACATCTGTAACGATTGTCGGGGCAATATACTTTTCCTCCCTCTTCGTCTCGCCGCCTAACACGACGCGTCCTTTGGTATCGTTCAACATCTTACGAATACGATCGAAATGATGCTCAGCGATGATGCGTGAGAAGGATTCGGATGAAGCGGGTCCTTCGGGGTAAAATTGTGCATAGACTTCCTTGAAGGCAGCGACAAGATCGTCTTGGCGGCCGTCTGTCACGAGGATGTAGTCTGGTGCGCTACATGTCTGAATGCCAACAATGTGAGTGGATGAGACGAGCAGCGCATGCGGGACCGTGTCCGAGTCCGAGAGTTTGCGAGTCCGCACACAAGCGGACGGCGGGGAAGTAGGATGGCCAATATGAACACAAGGCATTGTCAGGTCTCCCCAAGTCAATAAATAAGACCATGAAGCACGTGGCGAACTACTGACCTGACCAGCATTGATAGTCTTTGCCCACAAAACACGGCGCGCGGTAAGTTTGAGATCCGCACTTTTATCGACGATCACGGCAGATTTTCCCCCTAACTGCGTGTGCGTTGCACACGCGGAGCAAAAATGTATGCAACATTTGTAAATATGAGACGAGGGAGAGGGGAAGCAGCCACTCGTTACTACGCACCTCAAGTGAAACAGGGGTGAGGTGCCTAGCGGCCGCGGCTGCAATGATCCTGCCCACGGTGCCATTTCCAGTATACATGACTGAGCAGGATATTCAGCTAAAGTCCCCTATCTCCTTGGAAGACTGAGGTCCGTACTGTGGTCCCATTGAAGCTCCAAGAGCTTATGGGAAAAGTGAGCGGAACATTAGCGTTCCACGTCATGCAAAGGGGGTAGAGTATGTGTCCACCTTGGTGGTACCAGCAACTTCAGCGGTGACAACGCGATAAATTTCATTATCAAGATACTTAGGGACGAGTTCAACCAGCAGGTCCTGGACATTGTTCGAAAGCTCAGAAGGCTTGAGCACGACAGCGCATCCAGCGGAGATAGCTCCAATCTAGGAAATGATGGTCCACACAGAAACTGTATTAGCGTCGTTCTTACAGCATTTTTGGATCATAACGTTCGGCTCATCGTCGTGTGAGCAAGCAAGCCAGCGTCGTTCGCAACAACGTTGCCACAAGAAAGGGCAGAGGGACTTACAAGTGGAATGAGAAGACACCACTGCGAGATGGGCATGGTTTGCAAGACAAATTTTAAATAAAAGACGGCATCAGTTATCTGTCATCTTCGACTTGACTTCCCCACGAATGCAAGGAAACACATACGATAGGATAGTTAAACGGCCCGATGATAAGTGCGACTCCCTGAGGGTCTTTAAATACCTTCCCTCTCATAGCAAAGGTATTGATATCGAAGGGGACGCTATCTGGTGCAGCCCACTTGGAGACCTTCTTGTATGCCGTCATGGCTTGGGTGATGACGGGTGAAAGTTCGAGGAGAACGGACTCTTGTGGTGGACGGCCAAGGTCGGCATTTATTGCATGCTTGAAGCGCTCAATGTTATCTGCGCCGGTATTAGCGCCAGAAATATGAGCGAAAAATAAAATGTAAGACGGATACGTCAGCGGAGCAATATACGAGTCAGTACGATGTTGGAGCCGAAATACCAGTGAGACGAAGAGGAAACAAACCTTGCATCATGTAAGCCAGCTGGAGGAGCTGTTCCTTGCGATAGGAGACATTTCGCGACCGTCCAGTGCGAAAACCAGCAAAGACTGCGTCACGGATCTGCTCGTCAATTGCAACACAAAAACGGTATTACATGCGGTGTCACAGTACAAAACAAGCAGGATTATCACCTTTGGGATGTCGTCAATGGGAGTGTAAGTCGTCATTCCGTTGGATGTCTCTCGCGACGGAGCGCAGGCAATATTCCATTGCCACGGAACGCTGATTGCCGAGGCTCCCGAGTCGTCTTTCTCACGGTTAGGCCGTTCAAGATCCAAAGTTTGGCTTGCAGGATCTGCCTGAACGTCACTTCTGCGCATCTAATTTTTGGGCCGCAATGTGTATAGGACTCACATATGGGTCCAGAAATCACTGAAGAAAGTGAATGGAATTCAGAGATCAGCCGCATCCTATGTTGTTGACACGCTTACGATGAAACAGCATCAAAATTCTCGCGGACTGAGCTCAGCTTTTTGAAATGGTCGGGTGAACGAGAGAGCATTTTTTCCCTCACTGTGAATGCAAGGATCGAGGCTTGATGAATATAATTGGGATTACCGCCTCCAAGATCAGGTTGACTGCATGCCGGCCTGAAGCTCAAGACATGCAGTCAGATTGCGCAGCAAACCGCCGCGGCGGAGAGACCGAGGGCAGTTGCTTGGGGCCGCCGGTGATGGCGCCGGCGTCTCACTCGCAGACAGACAGAGCTCGATTCGAACTCTACTGAAACTATCGCCACATAAGAGCAACACCGTTGTATGTTCATGGCATGAATAGGAAGCGTAGAAGGAGAGGTTACAGTATGCAGGTTCAAGGGTCGCCCCGTGAAATCGCGCGATCGCGTTCTCAACCCACATTATGGGGACGAGGTGGCAGCAGCACGGAGGATATCATATAAGCCTTCAGGGCCGACGGAGGGTACGTGATGTTGCGCCGACGCCCATCAGGCAGAGTGATGGCCGGAGTTTAAGTTTACACATCGTGTGAAATGCTGAACTTTTGGAGCAGTTGAGGGACTTCACGCATTAGGAATTAGGAAAATGTCGCGGGGGAATGAGAATAATGATACCCGAACGCCGGGAATGTTATATGAGAGGAGCAGAGGCATCTTTCTTGTCATTCCAATGAACGCATGTCGCGGAAAAGTCTCGCAAGACTCGAACTGTATCGCTTCCGCCGTCCCTCGCACACAGCGGACCTACTGCACGGCAGCATGGCCTCAGAACGTTCACTCTTCCCTTTCGCCTGACAATGATGACGGCCGCCGTCCTCGCCATTGTTAATCCGCCATACCCATACGGCACTCGATTGGCCGCAATCCGCCGCCCATCCAGATGCATTCCACACCACCGTGCACAAACTAGGACACTTGGCCGTGATTCGAAGTGTCGCTCTTCTTTGCATAGCCATCATCTCGTCGGCACTCGGTAATAATGTACCTTCGGGTATCGGACAGTCACCGCCGAAATATTGCGCCTCATCGAAGATATCTCGCCCGTTCATCGACACTCGATATAGCCAGGTTACGCTAGCACATGGATCCAGTATTTTCAGCCGCTGGAACCGAGCAAGGGCATTCATGAAGAGGTCCTACCAGTGGGAGGGGTGAACGTCATTGGCAAATCCCATATTTTATAAGTGAGGAGAGAGATATGAAATCCTCACCAAACCGTGGTCCGTCAAGATCCACAGAGGAAACTTACCTCCGTGTGAATGGTGGGGGGAGCGGTCTCAGATTTGCGTTCTCAAATAGAAGTCATTAGGGGGGATATGCTCACTTTGTACCCATACATAATGAACCATAATTGGGTCAACCCCGGACACGCATCAGCAAGCATAGAGAGCACAGCAATGCTGGGCCGCACATGGGAGATTCGGAGTATCTTGAGCGATTGCAAGAGTTCAATTTTTCTCGCTGTTGGGGTGTAAGGGGAGAACGGGACCGTAATTTCGCAAAGCTGAGTCAAAGAATTCATAAATTTCGTGAGAGATTCCTGGAGATATTGAGGAGGGGGATGACCATTTGACCCGCCAAACAATGAACATGGCAGGATTGAAGCTCTCCTGAAGTAACGGGAAAGTCCAGCAGAAAATAAGACACTTTCATAAACCGCGAATAGGGGGAACCGTGAATCATCAAAGGACACGAACGTGCTTACTTGATGAGGCGAGTGAATTCTGGACGGTTGTTCAGAAAGTGAGCTTTCTGGATGTCGACGACTTGCGTATGCCATATCATAGGCAGAGATAGCCCCCTCAGTAGTCGGCAGGTGAGTGATAGAGTGTTTGCTACCCACGCAGGGCTCAACTCGATCAAGTATATACTTAAGAACGGGACGCCCCTTCAGGATCAGGCAACCAAGCGACCAGAATTGGATGGTTGCGCAGCTTACAGGACGTCAGTCGGAAGGTCAAGTAGCTGCATGCCCACCATGTCCAAACCGAACGACACACAAATGAGTCGAAAGAAAGGCTTGCCACGAGGCGGTGTGGCTTGTGAGAGTGCCGTGTGACCAGGTCATAAGGCTATATACATTGTCAAAAAATACAACGATAAATATCTTGCAATAGCTTTTGTGATGCGTCCCACATTCGAGCGGAAAATTGTCGAGTCACACTTGGGGAATTTGGGCTGACCATGAAAACAGTTGGGGCTCAGCGAGAGATTTGGAAATCTTGACGCTACCTATAGCGCCCATTCAAAATTCACAACCAATCAAACTCGGCCGGGGCCGGCCGGCCGGCGCCAGCACTCACTCCAGTTGGGTAGAATTGCACTAATACTTCAATTGGTAATCATGCATCGCCTTCTCCAGCTCATAGCGAGACGCCAAACCGAGTCGTTTTACGCGTTTTGAGGGGTTTTTCGACGTGCATCGTGAACTCGTGCAAATCATACAACGTGCGTTCGGACAGCTTTTGGGGTTTGCTACCGAAGGGCAACAACCGAAATGGCTGAGGCGGCAGGAGTATGATGTAGTTGGATGCAGCTACATGTCAGTCAATCGCATCCACAAACTGCTGAGTACATGTCAAGCAATTTCGAGAGTTTTGACATACATTCACAGCAGTGTCGAGGTGTGAAATGAAATGAAATGAGATAGCAATTATATGAAACAAATCGGTTAAAGGACGTCATGAAAGACATGGCAATCAATTTAGAGCCATCCGCCGAGAATGTCGCGGATGAGACCCCGTCAGGATGTTCATCAAGGCTGATAATGTGTTCGCCCGTTCTGTCATCCCACAGTCGAATTGTGAGTCCCGGGATGCTGATGCGAGGATTGAGCCATCCGCGGAGAATTTCACAGATGCAACGTGCGAAGAGTGCCTCTTGAGAGTGGCAATGTGACTCCCGTTCCACAGCCGTCCTCGTATGCAAAAACGAGCCGCCAGCCATTCGGTGAGAACGCCATGGGATGTACATAGCTAGAATGACCCTCAAGGATGGCGATGCAATGGCCTGTACTGCCGTACCAGTCGTGCGGTTTTACCCCGGACGGACACCAGCCTTGAGCCGTCCGTGGAGAATATGAGAACGCTAATTGTGTCGTAATGTCCCTTGAGGACCATGACAAAATGTCCTTTTTCAACGTCCCACAGCCGTACGATCCCGTCGCCAGATCCTGAAGCAAGTCTTGAACCGTCCATGGAAAATGCGGTAGACAGCTCTGAGTCAGAGCCACCTTTTAAGGTAGTAATATGGGTACCAGTCCCAACATCCCGCAACAGTGTTGTCCCGAGTCAGGGCGAGCGTTGAGCCGTCTGATGAGGATTTTGTGGCATTGACTTGGCCAGAGTGACGATTGAAGGCGGTAATATGACCCCTTGCTCTGCTGTCCCGCAGGCGAATCGTTTCATCGTCAGATGCAGAAGCAATCCTTGAGCTATCTGACCAGAATGCCACGGTTCGAACCGTTTCAGAATGACCGCGGTGTCAAGAGTGACAAATGTGAGCATCTCCATGCCACAACCGCGGTGTCTTGTCATCAGATCCCGACGCGAGTCTCAAGTCATCTGTTGAGAATACCACGGACATGACCCAAGCAGAATGGCCTTTGATGATTGTAATGTGACTACACGTTCTAGCATCCCACAGACGTATCGCGGGGTCGATGGATGCGGAAGCGAGTGTTGAGACACCAGGAGAGAACGCCACGGAAGTCACAGCGCCAGCGTGGCCTGCGACGGTAGTGATGCAATTGCTTGTCTCGCTGTCCCACAGTCGTACTGTTTCGTCATCGGAAGCAAAGGCGAGTGCTGAGCCATCCGGCGGAAACGTTACCGACATCACCACATAAGAGTGGCTCTGGAGAGAGGCGGCGGCACATCCAGTTTCGCCATCCCGTAGTCGAACGGTTTGGTCATCAGCTAAAGCAGGCTTCAGCCACCCGCCGAGAATGTTACGGAATTCACAGGGCCTGAATGACCGGTGAATGAATGTTACATGTGACAACAGGGTGACCTGTCCTGCCATCCCACACTGGCAGCTGTACGGTCACAAGATGCTGATGCGAGCGTTGAGCTGTCCGCCGGGAACGCCACGGAACAACGAATCCTGCACCGTCCTCTTCAGATGATTGTGGGCACCGCCTTTGTGAACCTATTCGCAAAAATGTCACAGTGCAGTCGAGTGAGTATGCGGTGTCCATGCGTCCGATGATACTAAGCACCTCAGCCATGTCAGAAGGTGCCTTTGTGCAAAATGCTCAAGTGGCTCCTTTGGCTGGTCGACTTCAATCCCCGACCAGTGTGTATAGTGGGCGGGAGTAGACAGTCTTTCCAGCCTAGCGGGAGAACTCTGGTGTCCTCGCGCGGCACATGAGTCGGCGACGACGATATTTGTTAGGCTCGAATTTCTGCACCCTAAACCCGGATTCAAACACCACGTTTGACGCCGTACGATTTGGACCCCGATTTGGGTTACAGACAATTCGACACGTACGAAATTCCCTCCGCGCCGTGGATTATGACATGTCGACCAGCATCGCGCGTACTGAGTTCATTGTTCAGCTGCATTCCTATATCGGTGGGTAATGACATTCTCTCACCTTTTTCGACTCGAGTGACCGGCTCTCAGCTAATCGAGGCAGACAGCGCGACGCACACAAAGAAGAGCAAGCAGTCATATTGTGCAACGTTCAATGTGTGATATTTTCGGGCCAAATCCAAGGTTCCCTATGGGCGATGAACATGCACAAGCAACGCAAAGAGGCCGTCGCCAACGCGGTTGCACAGCGATATAGAGTTAATTAGGTGTGAGGATGCTGCTTCTATTTGAATGTTGGGCGCAGAGACGTTGGTAGCCTGCACAGTGGTCCCGGGCACACCAGTGCAAATGTATGCGCGGTGGCTACTACGAAAGCGGTGGACGCGACGAGCAAGGGTATGGCCTATTAAGTCTGGCGTATTTTCCGGTCGGTTTGTTGGTTAAGAGTTACCCGATGGCGCACGCCTCATCTCAAGAGATGCAGGAAGAGTCTCAGGGAAGAACTGCCACCGGACTGAACAACTTCAAGGAGAAAATCCCTCAGTAAAGCGTTCTTGTTCCACAACAACGCACCACAATGACACTAACCGTTCATGTTTCGGTGCCCGGTGCTTTCTTTGGGGTCCTGAGACATAATGGGCGCGAAATAGCCTGGCATCGTTTCACTTGGAATGCCGCGTTGCAGAGGCGCATGGTGTTGAAAGACTCGAATAGGTACGAAAGTATGAAAGCTTCTGTTCTAGGCGGATACATAGTATCATGAATCCAATGGGGCACAGCGTAGCACGTGCCGATGCGATAATTGGGGCTGTCGAGCGTTGCCCAGTTGGGAAGTTTGCTGAAAAGTCGTTTCTCGAACTATAAGTTGAACGGCGGTCCTCCACAAACTACGCATGGTGGAAACTTAGGCGAACGGAACTACAGAAATGCCGAAATGCAACAGTGAACCCAACAACCCCATTGTCCCGTTGTAGCCAGGATAGGGCGGGAAGCATGAGAGCTCGCCTAGGCCTGATACACTGCCGAACAGTGATATCGATGGCGACGCAACTTGGCTTTCACTTTCAATCCTTCCTAGTTACTACCGTCCGAGTACTGCGAGGTTTGCTGCAAGTCTGCTCGCGGAAAGCGCACGTCCGAGCTGCGGGAATGTGGAGATCGCAAGGGCAGCTCTTCTAGAACGGGATTCGGATCATCGGGGGATCGCCATGAGGCTCCTCGGAGACAGTTAGACAACGCAATGTTTGCCTGAACGAACTGTAGTAAAGGAATAAAGGCATGAGTCCCAAAGTGCCCGACAAGATATTTCCCCTCTTCAACATTTGCTATCAGTTTCTAGATTCCATCGATAGTTATTGGGAATCGTTTCATACAGGGCTATATTGAATTCTGTTCGATGCTAGTAGAGAGGCAAAAACGATGGCGCCGAAAAGTTGAGAAGGAGAAGAAAAATTGCACAGCCACTTCTCTCGAAAGCGTCACCAGGATGGAGGACGAAAATACAGCTGACTTTCTCGAGCTGTTGCCGCAGCTCAAGGTGAGGTTCATCGTAATCTGGGCCCAGTTGTGTTCTGAGAATGTGCGTTGAGACTCTCGTGTCGACCCCATCCACGATCATACAAGCCAAGGCTATCATCGGTTCGGTACCAGACATGTGCTATACGCTAATTAAAATTATGGCCGATCTCAACCTCCTTGACGGCGAGGTGACAACTGTGCGTGGACTCTCGCTCTTGTGTCCGCAATGCTGCTCATGCTCCAAGTTCCCGAAACAGAGAATATTAGCGGGTGGCAATCAACCCGCTGCTGCAGGCCCTTCATCGGCATATTCTACCCCTCCGGCCTCTCGCGCCGCAGGCTATCAGAATCAAATCCCAGCGCCTGTACCCCCAGCTTCCATGGATGCTAGACCATCCATTCTGACGCCACAAGTCCCTACACCTACACCCCCTGTCGCTCCAGCAGACCCCACTGCAATACTAGCTGCTCTCCCTCCTGAACAACGCGCACGTATCTGTGTCTATATGTCAAATTCATTGGGTCTAATTGGAACAAAACTGTTTCCTTGCTACAGGACGCCGTGATGGCAATCATCTCAATGACGCCAGAACAACTTCAGGCCGTGCCTCCAGACCAACGAGCTGGGCTCTTAGAACTGGTGCGAATGCAGGCGCTTTTTCATCGTTAAAGACATTTCTGAGCCTTCTTTCTGAATACAGCGCCGCAAGTTTCTTGGTTCAGCCTGATGGTTTGGTGCGGTATCAGGTCTTGTGTGTACAGTATCACATTATGTACGATAATATAATGCATCGGATAGGCAGGCGTCAGCAGGCGATAATATTAGATGCGGCGTCCCACAAGACAGGTCCGCGATTCTATGTGTCAACGTTGACCCCTTTTGCACGTAAATCATTTTTGGCTTCATTAATTTCCTATTCGTCGAATGGTATTGTCAGACGCTTATCAGACATCCAGACAAGAGGGAAACGTGCCGCCGTCAGCTCATAGTACGCATCTAGACAGTCACGGAATGTGAGAAGGCCCCAGCCTAAAGATGCTAACGAATATGCTCCAAAAGAAACTAGGAGCCACCAAGGAAGCTATTGCACAGTCAGCCAATGCGCAACGTGAGCCACACGGTTGGGAGCAAGACACTCAAAGACCGAAACGTACGACAGGTATCAGTTGGTCAGAAACTTCTTCTGGTAAAAGGGGGAAGGGGATGACGGAGAACGCGAGGAGTAAGTATATGAGGGAGGAGATGGAGGCAACGACTGCGAAACGTTGAGCTCTGGTCATTTCACCAATTAAGCGCTGCGCTACCTATGTACGTCGGCGTCGAGTAAACCAAACAGACATTTTGTTGCCAACTTCCATTTTCCTCTCCGTCACATTGACGTCCATCCATTTGGATATATGCCTGTCTCTGGGCCTGCGGCGAATGAGTGACCGCATCTTCACCGTCTTATGCTAAACCAACATCGTCAATGTCGCAACTTGAAGGTCCGATTTCTGCGTGTCCCATTTGGCTCACATTGAATCACCAGGAGTTTTGTAATTCTATATCCTAAGGTCCCCCAACGCTCTCGCAAGCTTGTAGCGTGATCATTCTGCGTCTTCTTCTTTGTAACTGACAGCGTTCGAAATACTTTCACCGTGATATTATATCGCAGTGACCGTACTCCATTTGATGCAGCTCCACCGGCAAAGGACTGGGGACAACGGGGGTCAAATCGGCAGGGAGTCAAAATGCATGATAAAGCACTCTTTCTGTCTACAGAGTGTACACTCGACCATTGTTGTTGGTTGAATGGATGCTCAATGATCAAGCTATGCTAGCCTTGGCGTCTCGATGTGGGGACTCGGAAATCAAAGCATCGCATTCGTTCGTTCTCTTGGGCCATTGAATATTCGAATTCTGTGCAACGGATCGATATCAATTCCTTCACGTTCCTTTATCTGGTATACTTTATTCATCACTCGTCAGATCCAGCAGCTGCCCATACAACAATCGAATCTATAATTTACGCCTTGCGGCGCTTCAGGCATGTAGGCCGAGACGGCAAAACACTAAGTCTACACTCTGCAACGTCAACCGTGTGTTCTGACGGCTTAGGCGAGTGCTCTGGTTGCTCTGTTTCTAGGGTGATTCTATGCAACCGAGCAACCCGAGCATCCTGAGCAACCCCTCAATTTTACTCGGAATGCTCGGTTACTCATGAGCAAGCTTTGGCCGAGAAGAAAGTGATTTCGTGATAAAGCTCGGCAGCTGTGTGCACTGCCGACGCATCTGTGAACGATCGCGATCAGCCTACAGTACCAACACTAATCGTGCTCAAACCCAGTTCAACCCGCCGTTCACCATGACTTTTCTAAAACTTAAACCTTCCGGCATCTCACCGATTGAATCAATTGAATTTGGCCGGGCATCCCCGGCGGCCTAATCTCGTTCTCTCCATCTCTCCATCAAGGCCGCGGCAAAGACATCAGTCGCAAATGAACGCGTGTTGGACGTCGTGAGGCGATTTGCACGGTGTTTGCTCACGGGTCACGGTGGAAACATCTTAATAATCCGAAGGCTACAGTTATAAAGACTCGCGAGCAGGATTCTCTAAGCCAGGCACTTTCGCCCTATCACCCTCCTCTCCCTACAATCCCCCCCCCACCCTCTTCCTGGGCATAAACAATGCGTTTTCAGCCGTTCCTTTCGATCAGCATCATTACCTTGTCATCGTGTTTGGGTTATGTCGCCGCCGACTTCCACTACGGAACTGCGGATTGTGCTGAAGCTCAAGGGGGTTCAATCCATGCCGGGTTTATTCTTTCCGAACATCATGGTACGCCATTGTTTTGTTTCCTGCGGCCGCATGATATTTCCTCGTAGTTATCATAAGTAGCTGACGCCCTTTCTGGCAAATTAGACACGTGTCTGGACGCTTTCAACGCAGACAAGCCTGGAGAAAATATTGCTTATGATACGAAGAAGCCCACAGGGAATGTGTGTGCACATAACGTGACGATCGACCTGAAAACACGTAATTGGCATAGCAAGAGCAAAGCGGGGGCCCCTCTGTCAGGCTCATGCCGGAAGCTGGGGAAGGGCAGGAAAGGTATCACGTCCAAGTGCGCGCCACCTTTCGCGCGATGCGTATGGAAGGATTTCGTTGTTTGTTCGTCGCATATCTGCAAGTGATCGCCGGGATGGAATACGACACTGTATTATTAGTTCAGCTTCGTTCTGCAACAAGCGCGAGCCTCAAGGCAATACGCAAACTTGAATTAATACCCGAGTGGGCAACGTACACCGTTATTACACGCGAACAGAGTTTGTTTCATTGTGAATAGTACTCAAGGTTGACACATTGAACAATTACAAGAAATAGGGGGTTTTCCAGGCATCAGAACAATGAATAGCACTTGGTATTGCTTGAATGGAAGAATAAAATGTTAAGAGAAGCGTGAGTCGTCCTTGCACACTTGGGTCAAGCCGATACGGCGGATTTCGACCGACCAAGAGGTGATCATGATCAGGTAGGTGTCGGTTTGGTGTTCCGGCGCGCCCCGTTCCCTCCGCCTCCAGAGCGATTAGAGGAGTTAATCGTCTGCTTTGCTTTCGTCGTTGCGCCACCCGATCCTCGCGTTACAGTCGGCGAAGAGGCCGAGGAGGTGCGGGTTGGGGTAACCAGTCCGCTTGCCGTTACTTCTAACTTCAAACTGCCATTAACTGCAGCAGAAGACCTGCGCCTCGAGTTCTGTGGGTTCTGGGTGGTGCCCCCGGTTCCCCATCCATTCGAACTGCCGTCCAATCCGTTGGCGATGCTTGCCCGCCTACCTTGTCCCGTGCCCGAGCTTTCTTGCGACTTCTTATAACCTGAGGCGAGTTGATCACTCTGATTCTTCGTTGGCGAGACAACAGGGCTAGTCGCATTCGCGGGTGGCGAGCGTTTGCGCGAAGGTGGGGCGCCACTCGAACTAGAGTTCAGAAGGATCTGGCTACCTGTGATTAGTTTCGAGGGTCCATTGGTCACCGACGATGATTTTGACTTCTTGTGGTTTCGTGGCTTATTAGCAGGTGCTGAAATGGGCATCACACTCGCAGAAGCAGACGTCACTCCCGCAGCAGCAACCTCCACGGTCACGGAGGTGGCGGCAGCTGCAGCAGCTGCCTGGGCCGCTTCCTCGCGCTCCTGCTCTTGCTCTGCTCTCCACGCATCAGCCGCAGATCCCGTCCACTCTTGCCCATGACGCGGAACGGTTGGCCCCCAACCGGCGGCATCTGCCTCTTTCTCCTGAACCGCCCTTTGCAAGACATCAGGTGGCGGAAAGCATGGGTGCACATATTCAACTTTGACGGTGACAGTGCTGGCTTCCTTGCTTCCTGTCCCTGTCACTGGAACCGAACTTGTGGGAACAGCAGAAGCCGAAGCTGGCAATGCCGTTGATGTCGCAGATGAAGATGATTCTCTCATGATGGTCCAGCTCCCGCGTCCATTTCGGCCGTACCACTCCAACCTCTCCAGCTTGGGACATCTCCGTGCGAATCTCTGAAGATCTCTTGGATTAGGGAAGGAAGAATCGGATCCCGCACCCTTCGCCGGAACGGTATCCGACATGGTACTCACGCTCAAGGTCGTGACAGGCGACACAGGAGTGAACGAGATGCTCAAATTAGAGAATGCATCAGAGGGCGTAGCAGGTGGGGTCTGGAATGGAGATGCTTGCGAGCCTGTTGGCAGCGATGAGGGTTTTGCCAAGGGAGAGCTTGAAGGACGCCTCATTCCGCGCGCAGACGCCATCGGAGACGACGCGGGTGTGATCAGCCCGGTCAAATCGTCGGTGGAGGAAGTGGAGGCTGGTGGCTTCGGTAAATGATACTGCTGGAGAGGTAGGCCGGGTGCGTGTTTTTCGGGGATTCGCACTCTAAGCACTCGCAGCTGATGCATGTTGGCAAAAACGTTCGAGAGGGAGAGCATCTTGGAGAGTGGCGCGTCCAGTGTTAAGGAGAGATGTTCAAGCTGTCGATTTGCAGCAAGCAGCTCCCTGATATCAGAGGGACTCCAACCCCACCAGTCAACATCGAGGTTCGTTATACTTGAACTAGACTCTTCCTTCAGCTTATCTAGAATTTCTCGTGGTATCGGTTGCAATGAAGCAACGTCGTCCTCATGCACATCAAAAGGGTGAACAACTCGGGTGATTGATAGAGTTTCGAGGGCATCAAGAGGCAGCGATGGAATCGAGAGCAAATGGTCTATTGTCCAGGAGTGATGCGGACCTGTCTCGCTCGTGGCAATGTGAAGAGCTTTCATCGAAAGTGGCAAGGTCACAACCTTGGACCACAACGTTCTCGAGAGGCGACCTGCAAAATTGGCTCGTCACTCAGAAGTGAAACAAGCATTCAGTCATCTCAGACCTTGAACTTCCACCAACGACAGTTCCTCAAGATTATCGCAACCTTCCAGGATGGCAATGACACCCTTGTCCGTAAGTTTCGTGCCTGATGTGCCTAGCTTTAATCTCTTTAACCTTCTTCCAGCAGCCACTAAGCTCTCGCAAAGGGAATCGTCAAGCCACAAGAAATCGAGCCATATGTCTTCGAGGTTGGAGTATTCGCCCATTTTCTTGAACAATCTAGCGAGAGACTTGGCACCAGCTTGTGATAGGCGATGTATATGAAGCGTTGTTAGAGGTAACGTGGATATATGCGCGAAACTTGGAGCATCCCATCGTGGAAGCGTCTGTCGTGTAGCAGCATCATCGTGAAGCAAGCTCCTCGGAGGGACAACCAAGCAAGATGAAAGCTTGGTATTATTCATCCCTAGGATCTGCACTCAGACGTTGCGGTGAAAGTTTAGTGATTATTACGGTTAGGCATCCGGGCTGGGGACCCCAAACTCACCTCGCACAATCCATCAGGCGGTGGCGTGGTAGACTGCCATTTAAAATACTCGAGATTAGGGCAAGCGATTATAATCTCGAATAGTTTATCAGCTGGTATGGGGTGGATCCCGTTCGGGTTTGGCGTAGGCGTGGCGACCGCATCGAAATCAGATTCACCCCCATCTTCGAATTGAAGGAGGGTAGAAGGTGATTCATCGACGCTTGAAAACGCAAGTGGGTCTGTTACTTTGAGCTTGTGCACGAAAGGCCCGTAGCGCTGCGGGTTAGCAAGCAGTGCAGAGACACATCCCGCGTTCGGGAGGAGATGGCTCTTGCTGGATTCAAGAAGACGAGCATCGTCTGGAAGTTCGACGGATTCCATGAGTATTGTGAGTGTAGACGATCTGACTCGAGCGTTGAGTGATGATATGAGCGTCAGCCGTTGGGCAGGCGCAGACACCAAGATTGACTGAATTATTTCTACGGTATTGTTCGGATCGAGACGCTCCCTGCTGCACATTGATATGCATCCCTACCTCTGAGCACGTTGTCTGGCAGTTCTTCCATGGGGACCGCCATTGGAAGCAGACAAGAGACTATTTCGGTTCCCCCGCAGTTTGCCGAACATTTACCCCGAGCTCCGAAATTTGCAACCTCACAACCTCACACGCCCCACCCAAACGCCGGGCGCTCTCCAACGAGCAAGTATTAAAGTAAACGGAGGAATTACAACGAGCCCAAGGAATAGAGGCAACTTATGATGGTGCACATCAGGCGTTGGTAACGCCGATCCTTCTGAGTTTCACTGGGCGGCGCAGGTGCCTCGATCCTGCGAACTCTCTCTCTATGCCTTCGACGTCTAAATAAAACAGGCCGTCAGCACTATCTGCTTCGAGGACTTTGACATTGTTAAATTACCTTGGCTACAAAGACCCCTGACGGCTCATCGATGGCGGCGTGGAAGGAACTGTCGTGGTGTTTATCACCGCTGCTTGTCTTCGAGTGACAATGAGAAGGTGTATCCGTATCCATCTTTTAGCGTGCGCTCAATTCCTCCGGTAACTTCAGATAATCCCTACCTTGGCTATAAAATCACCCGGCTCCTCTTCAACAGTTACGTCATCTGCGCTGGTATCCTTGTTGCTGAGCTATGTCCGCCGAGTTTGAACATGTCAACGTGTCGTAGACACCACGCATCGTGATGAGATGAGAAGCACTAAACGTACTTTGGCAACAAAGTCATTTGGGCACTCTCGCTGCCGAACGATGGGGTATCCAAGTCGTTAGTGGCCATTTTCTCGGACCAGGCGGTCAGTGAGTGGATCTAGAGAGTTGGAGATGAGGTTGTGGATGGTCGATCCCGCAGTCTACATCGGGCCTTTTGTACTCTCGCCAGACCTGTGGGAGCGTGCCCGTGACCTCATGAGCCCAGGCGCAGGGACCCGTTCAGGCAGGACCCCCGACACTCAGGTTAGATGCTAGATTTTTTCCCGGAAGTTTTGGTCCAAATCGCGAGAACATTATATGTCCTGGAAATCCCGGGAACTTCTGCAATTTTGGCGTTGAACATGTCCCAAATATCCCTGGAGTTTGCCATGCGGGAGAATGAACATGTACGCGAAATCCCGGGACTGAGCCAACGGTGGCCCCCCAGACATACATGGGCGCTTCCTGTGGGAGTTGCGGCCTTAATCAGCAATTATAGATTCCAAGTACGTTCAGATACATTGCAAAGTAGGTTGGCTAGCCAAATTAGCTATGCAAGGCATATTTATGGAAAGAGAGATGCCTGAGAGAATGGAACTACTCTACTGAGTCGACAACAAGAACAGCTACGCATCGACGCAAAAGATTGAAGATGGGCTGTAATTTTCGGGAACTTTTGGCGGCTGTTGGGATTTTTTTTTCTTTATCACGATCCCGGATACTGTATTTTTCCCCGAAGAGGCGTGGCTAGATTTTTTTTGAGGCGATCCAACCAAAAAAATTCTCGCAAGTTTTGGGGAAATCTTGCCTCTAACCTGAGTATCGGGGGTCCTTTCGGGCCCGACTGTTGTAGCTCGGCAGCGGGATGCCGAACCCCCCACCCCGACTAGATTGCTCTAGTCGTGTGCCTTGTCCTCAAGAAATGCGATATTTCCGCACTGACAATCGATCGATGATCTTTTACTACAGGCTTCGGACAGACAACTGCGATGCTAGGAGGAGCTGCCCAGCGGTACACAATTTGGTCGCGAAGGGGCTGGCATTGGGCACAACTTGGCGTCAGATGTAAAACAAAGATCGGGTTGACTTCCTTTCTGAGCAAGTTTACATAAGCGGCCCTGATCGCCTCACGCTTACAACCTGTGTATGTCACTATGTGTATAATAGTAATACGGTGGCATTGTGAATCATTTTTCATGTCCGTGAATGCGCATACGAACACATTTCACGGAGGCTTGCCACCTCGTTTTAATTTGGGCTATGCAGGATACAATAGAAGCCACCACATTTTAGTTAAAAGTTTTGGAGCGGCGACGATACTTGCGCTGTTTACATGTAAACCCGGTCCTAGTCACGACGTGCCTTGATGGCTGGGATCCTGTGCGAGGTAGTTTAGCTCAATTTTCCACGCTTTTCCATATTTGGAGTTTTTTTTGGATACATGCCATTTCAGAGGCCAAAAGTCGCGTCATTGCGCGCGCCGGTAGTGCCGCACAAAACTAACGTAGAATTTGGTCGAAATCGGGCCATTTTTGAATCCTAGTTTCATTTCGCGGATACATCTCGTCACAATTGCCTTCTCAGCAAACTTTAGGCATGCAATATGACTTGGCACGGCGTCAGACAATAGACAAGCTATTGGGCCTAGCGAGTTGAGTGTACAGTTAGTTAGCTACTTTTGGGAATTCGGGAAGTGGTCACATCTTTGGCGGATGGTGTTGAGGGTGGGCAGGCACGCCGAAGATGCGTAACGCGTGCGCCCAAGACAGTGACACGTGAAGGCAACTCGGTTCAATGAACCTAGCGCCAAAATCCGCAAAATGGACAATATAGGAAGACGGTAGAATAAAAGTCAGTTCCGCTCGCTGCGGCGCGAGACCGGCGTTAACAACGAAGGACAGACGCCGATCATAGCGAGACATCGAAAGCAAGAGGCTTGACCATAAAAGAGGGGATGAACGTAAGGATAAGGAAGGGGGGTAGGCACGCCGCGAAGTGAATGACCTGATGGAATAATGGGAAATCCGACTAGCGGTGACCGCCTGGGCGAGGGTATGCTGGAGAAGGAATGGAATAGGAAAGCACCGTGAACGGTAAAGCGGGAATCCGAAAGCAAAAATCCTAATCGATGAGCCGATAGATGTCGTTGGATGTAGTGTGAAAGAAAGTTTATGGAATGCGACTGAGAGTGTTGCGCACGACAGGTTTGTGCACTTGATATGCCAATGCGAGAACAATTACTGATGAAATATATCATTAGCAGCAGAACGGGATGAGTGAGCGGCCGGAGATCGGGCAAGTGGCGATGGGGGGGGAGGGGTGGATGGAGATCACGTTGGGCAGAGGCCAGGCGAGGTGAGTGCCCATGCATGACAATAGAAAGGAATATCGCCTAATCTTCGCCGTCATAGTGTAAAGTGACGTTTGAGAAGCCAGAGAAAGGATCGGGCCCCGGGCCATGGCTCCAGCCAGCACCTGGGGGGAGATCTTTGTGTGATCGCCCGCGATTGCCATGGCCATGACCATGGGCACGAGTATCAGGCGAAGCGCTGCTGTTGCCTGTCTCAAGGTCCAAGCTGACGCTCTCCTTGAGATGGCGAATATTCACACCAATCCCATCCTGGTGAACCGCCGGACGAATGGGCGGCGTCATATTACGAAGTAACCCCCATTTCAAGTTAGCGAACCAGCGGTGTTGCTTCACCTCGGACGCCCCAGTCTTACTTCCTAGCCGCCGCCAGTCGTCTTTGTGCAGCAGTCGCAGAATGATGTCCCTGCACCCACTATGCGTACCCAATTGAAATTACATGAAAGGGTGAATCAGTTCAAGGTATTATTAATGGTTGCAGGGCGGTAGATGACATACGGGGTGACAACAGGGGCGGCAGCAAAGCCAACATCATATGTGGTGACATTCGAGAATGTCTCTTGCCGATCCTTGCCTTTGAATGGCGTGGTTGCGAACTAAAGGGAATCATTAGCAAATTCAAATGAACATAAAAAGGGACTAAAAAATAACGCACGATCATCTCGTATATCAGAATACCTGCAACAAAATGATAATTCGAGGAGTCGCTCAGTAACGACCAGATCAGCGGGGTAAAAACTGAATACTCGTACCCAATGTCCACCAGTCAACCGATGCGGAATGCCCCATGTTGCGGATCACCTCAGGTGCGATGTACTCTATTCCAGGCGGCAGATGGGTTATGATAAATTACGAATGCAATTTAATCAGAATGCCAAAAGGGAAAAACCCCTGGGCGACACATACCCTCAGTACCGACGAACGAATTAGCCCGCACGTGCGACGTGCAACTTTTGGTGTCAACGAGAGGAAGACCAGTGAGCGCGTTCTGAGCAATTGTTGCCGGCCGACCACCGGGTTCGCCCGACGCTTTGGCGAGATCGAAGTCCGACAACATAATGTGCCCGGACGCGTGGAGTAGGATGTCTGCAAATACAAATACAACATTCTGGTTAACCGACTGAAGGGTAAATGAACAAATGAAACGATACACACTCTCGGGCTTCAGGTCACGATAAATAAATCCAAGTAAATGGAGGTACTCGAGCGCAGCCACAACCTCTGCGGCGTAAAATCGTGCATGATCCTCTTCCAAACGTCTGTTCGGCAGGTTTTGTAGCGCGCGGAAGAACTCTCCACCCGAACAATATTCCATGCAGAAATATAAGTATTCCTCTGACTGAAAAGAATGATAAAGCGTGACGATGAAGGGATGATTCGCTGTCGCAAGTATCTCTTGTTCCGCTAGAGCGCGCTTGATCTTCTTCCGCGCGACCATCTCTTTTTTGGACAGGACTGTTAAAATTGTAAAATTGAGCGACTGAATATGAAACGAAATCCGGGTTGCGCACCTTTCATGGCACAAAGCTTTTCAGTCTTCTTTTCTCGGACGAGGTAGACCTTTCCAACATCACCCTTTCCAAGCATCCGCAACTTCGTGAAGCTGCTGGGGCCGACTTCCAACTACAAATTAACCACAGTGTCGCGATATTTGACCATCAGAACGCGTGGAACACCGAAGGGAAACTCTAAGAGAAAAGCGATTACGTACAGAAGAAACCTTGATAGAGTTGCTCGAATATGTCCTCCTGAAACGAGCCCGGTGCTCCTCCGCACTCTTAGGCACGGTAAGGTTGCCGGTGCTATCCATACCGCTTCGCCAGCTTGTTCCTAATCCGGAAGTAGGTACCGGCGCGGCGCTATTAGCACGGTTTTTGCGACCGCCCACGCCGAAAGACAGCGCCCCAACAGCAGTACTGCTTGCGCGCCTTGAACTGGGCGCGCTGCCCCCATCCATGTCAAGCGAATCATCACTTGTCGTTGCCCTGCGACGGTTGGAGTTCTTACTTCGGCTGCGTTTGCTTAAACTACCAGCATTGAAAAGGGAACCGAAACTTGACGTAGGCGCGAGAAGTCCATTCCGTGTTGGCGTGGAAGGTTGCCCATGGTCACCAAGTGGTACGCTCGCCGGTATCGCAGGCGGTGATGCGCGGTTGCCCGGCACGTTGAACAAGTTCTTGGTGTTTGGAGCGGAGGCAACGCGTCTGATGAATCGTGTTGCTGCGTTCGGCCTCTTTATCGATGTCTGTGGGGTGACGTAAGGTTTACCAGACGCGTTCGAAGCACTGGCAATATTGCCGCTGGAAGCATTGCCATCGAAGGTAGCGATAGAGGGCATCGTAGAGGATTTCGCTAAGTCTTTGAGATGAGTGCGACTGGTGGAACGATCACGACGAGAGGGGGAGAGCATCGAGCTAGGGACTGTGCGAGTGAGAAGGGGGAACGATGATTGCCTTGCGGGTGCAGAGCCTGGCCCAATTGATGCTGACAGTGATTGGTGAGGCGACATGGGTGAGGAGGGTTCCGAAGGGGCTGCAGTGGAAGCTAATGAGATAGATGGCGCCGTATTGGAATCGACAGGGGAGATTGGTGAATATGATGACATCGTTGCGGTCGACCTTGATGATGGGGGCCGCGAAGCGGTACCAAGAAACCGCCGCGATAGCGAACGAGAAGAGGATTTGAAGGAGAGATCGGGTGTTTGGGTAGACGTGGGGCGAGAGGGGGCACGCGAAGAAGGCAAAGAGGAATTATTTGTCGCTGTGGACGAAGTAGACCGAGTGGTGATATGTTTGGGGGGCGATGTCGACTCAGACGAAGCAGTTGGTGACTCTGAATGATCAGAGTAAGGCTCGTCCACGATAGGAGATGGACCGATGTCGATCTCGTACGGGTACGCAGGCGTCGCGGGAGAATCGGGCGCGTCGTCGGTCGCGGTTGCTTCTGAAATGTCATTGGGACAGGTCCGCATTGGATCAATCCCGCGGTCGTTAGTCGGAGTGGCACCACGTGGGCTGTCTGGGTCGTCGTCGTAATCTGGCCCATGGATCTGCACGCTCGGTGGGGCAGGCGCAGCGCCTTGGAGGGTTGGCTGGCTGTACTTTTTGGACGACTCTTTAGAACCATGCCCAAACTTTAACACGCTCTTCCAGTGCGAATGTGGGGACTTGGATGCCGTAGACTGCACTCCCGCCGGCTGCGAGCGCTGTCGAATGGGCATGTCGCCGTTGAAGACGTTGAAGGGGGAGAAGGAAAAGGCAGCTTGAAGGAGGGTGAGATGCTGTGCACGTGATGAACAGTTTGACGGCTTCAAATTTGCAAAAACAATACAAAGCATTCTTTCCTAATCAGGTTCTAAACCTAGATTTCGATCATTTTTCCTGGAATTCTCTCAGGACACACCGCAGGCCAGCGACGTCGCAAAGTCAGCGTCTCCACGGACACTCAGCTCAGGCGTAGATCAGGAACATGCCTCGTTGGGGCGGAACGATTAGGGTAGATTGTTCGTCATTGTAAGCACAAAGGCATATGGGAACACGAAGAAGGTCAGGACCCTCCCCACCACAGGAAGAGAAAAGCTACATCCAAGTTCTTTATACACACACAGGGTTACAACTTGCAGATACAGGGTCGGAATCATACACTAACAAGTAGCGTTGCGAGAAAATGCGTCACCTGGCTACTCACACAAATACTTGCTCACGTCCGGCACGATCCGTGCCTGATCATTTTCACTCCGACTTGTCTGAGTAGTCCCAAAGCACCGCCTTGACCTGGGTGTAGTTATTGAGCGCGTAGCTGCCGAGCTCGCGACCTATCCCCGATTGCTTGTACCTAGCGGGACGTGCGCGAGACATCCGTTCATTTCATTCGGAAGATAGTAGAATGGTTTAATGGCGCAGGGAGGAAATGACGAAGCCCGAGGATAGCGCATGATATCGTCAGCTCATGAAGTTGAATAAAGACAAGTAACGCACCCGCCAAATGGAGCCTGCAACCAACGCAAATTGCCCCGCGGGCCCGCCATTCGTGTCAAGGATATAATCGGCGGTCAGGGAGAAGGGTTTCATGTAAGGTTGAAACGAAGTCCGATATGAGAAGAGCTGCGCACGTTGTTATACAGTATTCCATACTGGTTCACCCACACGGTGCCTGCCTCGAGCTTCGCCAAAACACGTTGGCATTGATTAGCGTCGCCTAAACATATTCCAAGAAGTTGGCGCCGATTAAGAATAAGAAAAGACGTCTCGAACGGCCCGTAAGGCCGGTGTGTAGCGATAACACATACGTGAGTGGAACCCTGCGCCGAGACCATACGTTGTATTGTTTGCAAGCTCGATAACTTCATCTTCGGTCTCGAATTTGGACACCACCAGAACCGGACCGAATATCTTCGGGCAGTTTTGCGTACATGAGATGACCAAATACCGGAGGGAAGATATAATAGTTTGACAGCGAATAAACCCATCCGAGAGGGTATTGCAGAGTCATCAATACCAGGAGATTTAATCTTCGAGCGGATTGGGTATGCGCACCTCCTCCTTCACTACCTTCATCTGCGGTGTCACGTCTCCAATGACTTGGATGGAGCCAGGCGGGGTGATCAGTAAACCACCCCTCGCACAAGGGAACATGAAGTGGTTGGCATTTCAGGTGCAAGACTCACTGGTAGGCAAATAGTACCATCCTTTACCTCCCCAGTTGCCACCACCATAAACAATCTGGGCGCCTTCTTGACGTGCTGAATCCACATATCCTGCGACCTTGTCTCGCTGCAGCTTGCTCACCAGCGGACCACCCAGTGCACCATTTTTGAAAGGATCGCCATAGCCTGCCGTCCATTCCTTTGCGGACTCGATCAGCACCTTCATGAACGCATCGTATACTGGGGCTTGGACGTAGAGGCGCGAGCCAGCCGCACAGTCTGGCCGTCATCATCGGTCACCGCGGCAGCTATATAGAAAAGAGCCACAGCGTACCTTGACCCTGGTTCAAGAAAATGCCCCCGGTAACTGCCGTCGCCGCTATACGCCGCCAAGGGAAGAGAAACTTCGATTAGTTGACCATTTCGAATCGTATAAACGTAGCTGAGGCTGCCCTTCTTATTTTGACAGCCCGCATGCGAATAGAGAAAGGGCAAGGGTCCGATGAACCGCGAGAATTTTGAGCTAACCTTGTTGCAAGTTTGCAGATTTGAAAACGATGTGTGGGGATTTTCCCCCTAGCTCCAGCGTAATTTTCTTCAAATTGCTTGCAGCAGCAGCCGCCATAATCTTTCTTCCGGTCAGGGTAGAGCCAGTAAACGCGACCTTGAAATAATGCCATCGCGCAATGGCAATGAGTTGTCGCGGCGGCCTGTGAGAACTGATAGTGATGCCATTTACCTTGTCAACGTCCACGTGCGAAGCGAGGGCCGCCCCGCCAATGTGCCCTTCAGAGACAATGCAATTGAAGACCCCTGGTGGAAACCTGACATCGTCTCGTGTCAGGCGAATGGTGAATAAAAACAATTCAACAACTCACCCAGCTTCTACGAACAACTCGCACATTTTCTACAGATGAAACCTCAGCGCGCCGTGATCCGCATCAATTTCAAACGGGCGCCTCACCAAAGCCGGGAGCGGTGTAAGCTCAGAAGGTTTGAGAACGACGGTGCATCCCGTAGCGAGGGCAGGAGCAATTTTCCAAGCACTTCAAGACGAATGACGTCAGCGATTTGCTGGCATCGCTGAAAGCACGCTGTCGCACTTACAGCATCATGATATTGTAATTCCAGGGAACGCTACAATCAAAGCGGTCCGATCAACATTTTCCGCGCGGTCTCCCTGGAGTGCGGCATGAAAGCGGCTTACATTTGTGCGCAAACTCCTATAGGTTCGATTCTAGTTATAGCTGATTTCAAGGCGCCATCATCAACTTCAATTGTCTTCAAGATCGAGTTAGATATCTGGAGTGGAAGTTAACAGGCACTGTGGAGTACCTGGCCAGTAATCTTATCAGCCCAACCTAGGGGGGCACAGCGGCCAAGTGAGTGTTTAGGTTTAGAAATAATGCAATGCCGAGGACGCAATGACATACCGGCGAAGTATCTTCGTATTTAATACGAGACCCAAGTCACTGATGAGCAACTCATAGGCATCTGGATATTACCGCATGAGCGTACCGGATATGGGCAATGGAGTCCGGCAGGTCCACGCTCTTTGCTACCTCAGCACTCTTGCCGTTATCGAGGGCCTCTAGCTCAGCAAGAGCATCCAAGTCGCGCTCCATTAGATCAGCCAACTTGTAAAGGAGCTTTCCGCGCTCAACGGGGGTGACATTGCGTCCCCATACCGTCTTGAACGCTTTACGGGATGAGGCAACCGCAATGTCCACATCCTTTACTGATGCTAGAATATCGACAGCATCGAATCAGAGCTACAATATAAGGATAAGTAATTGAACAGAGACCGACCGGTTGAGACAGTCGCGTGGACCTCTTCCGTAACAGGGTTGATTGAGCTGCAACAGCCACGAGTTAGACTATTCCTTGAGTGAGCGTCGCGAGACGCAAAAGCCAACTCACTTGATGGTACCACTGTCGACGGATGGTACAAACCGGTTGTCCTAATGGAGCAGATCAAGTCGAAAAAGGAGAGATTCGTGAGCGATCGCCCCAGCGTCCAGCCCGACGAATTGTTGACGAACAATGAAAAGGCCAGTGGGTACGCTGAGCTTGCGGCCCGTAGGGAATGTGAGACTAGTAACGAGATTTGTGCTGGACATAACTCTCTCGCTCAGGGATGTTGGAAGCTAAGCGCGGTTCCTGACATTCAATAGAATATCACACCAATATCTTATCTCTTCTTTTGGACATGTCGAATTTAGCTACCGAAAGTAAAGGGCAGGTTAGCCTTGACAAATTGAAGGTTTTTGTTTTTCATAATAGGGATGCATAGATATCGTGCCCTTAATCCTGTTCCCCGGGGATTTTCTCTTCCTTGCGATTGTCAGTCGCGTTGAGGCACCCATTATTACAGTATTGTAGGGCGTGAATAACCAAAGGAGGCAGAAGAAAAAGTTTTCTACAAGTTCGGACAGCACCAAAACCCATGGAAAGCTTTTCACGAGCGTCCATCGGGGGTGGGAATGAAAAGTATTGCAATGAGGGAATTTGGAGAGTGGTGAACAGTGCGCTGTGATGATACCTCACCACCGGGGAGATTCTGTCTGGGTGTAGCGGAATAGCATTCACGTCACCACAGGATTGCGACAGGAACTCGCGGTCATACAAGATAGATTGCAAGACATGAAAGCGGCGGCCGCTTTCATGTCTTGTATGATCCAAACTGTGGGTGAATAGGGCTCAGAAGGTGTCAGCATCGTTGCTGTTGTCGCCCAGAGTACTCTCGCTGACACGCCATACTTCGGACCGCCATCCCGCTTCAGCGGAAGCGTCTCCACTGCTAGGTGTCAGTAAATATTCCGGGGCGTAATCTTCGTCCCAAAGTTCATCATCGCATGTCAACCACGATGAGTTTGAATCTCGAGGTGTATCCACCTCGAAAGAAATCAGAAAAAGAGTCAGTCGCTTCAGATAGCATTGAGAGGGAATCGCTGAATTCGTCGTCGGCCGAATACGAGTCCAATATATCGGGTCTAGATAGGAATTGTTGGCACCAGCAGTCAGTAACCATGAATACCCGACTGGTGACGTGAATCCGTCCTGGTGCGGCGTAGGCACTCGGTGCAGGGAATCCTCATTGCTGCTTCCTTCAGAAGTAAGACTCAACGTAGATCGGCAGGAGCTTTCTGCACGCAATTGTTCAAGCACAGAGTGAGTCGAGGGCGTTGAGCAGTGATAAGCCTCACAGGATCCCCTATATACTGCGTTAGCTTGAGCGGCGGATTGGTGCATAAGCACAAACGCGGTATGTACTGTCTCCTCAGCAGGAACGTAGTCATGGCGGCTATATCCCGACGCTGGGTATTCACAAGCTGTGGTGTCGCTCACATAATACGCTACTTGACTCATTTCTTCGCTGAAAGCCGAACCACTGTTGTCGTGTCGACTCGAGAATGGCGGGCGCGAGCCCGGGCAGTGTCAGATAAGCACGAGTCTCGTTGCATTTGATGGAGGTTCTGGTGATAGATGCGGCTGCGGGGGTTGAGAGGAAGGATGAGGTTGGAATACGAGTGTTTATGTACTATCGAGGAACAAAGTGTGGTCGCCAGTGGCTGATTATAGTTAGATATCTCTCGCTTTAGACTAGCCACATTGCTTGCATATGGCATTGTAGGGGATGGTGGCGAGAACCCAACAACTCTAAGTCAGCTCGAGACACTGCGGTCTCACCGGAATCTCTTCAGGGCTGTTTCCAAGTGTGACGTGCCGCAGTGCTCCAGATATTAATGGCGCTGCGGTGTGTTTACGTGTGTGATGATTCGCGCAGATCATTGATGTCGTGATGGACAACACACGGAACATGGGTACTCACAACCAGGCCACCACCACCGCTCTTCCACCCTTTCCTCCCGTTTTTGTTTCTCTTCTCATTTCCTTCTGTCCCTCTTCCGCTGAGCGGCTTATTCTCTTGAGCAAAGCACTGGTAAGGCTTCGTGGCTCGGCGCACGATCACAGTGGCACATGCTCACTCGACAACCCGATATCTCAAAGGTTGCTTGCCCTCATCATTGAAGATATCTCTACTTTTACTATCAACTTTTCCGAACGTCCTCTATCGCAATGGCCACCAATACCTATCGTAATGCTGATTCTACGATCACATTCGTGAGCCCTGAATGCTTCACCGGCGCCTGATGGTTGCCGACCTAAGAGACTATCAATACCAGGTTGTCCGCCGCCGGCCAGAAAACATACCTGTCCCATACGAGCTTCGTGACTACATTTCGCCTGATAAGTGGGATTCCCGCATCATGCAGATCAAAATGTTGTGTACGAAATATTCCAAGCCGATTTTCGAACGAATCTGGTTTGTCTTTGCATTCTTGTAAGCGTTGGAAGCCATTTGTTTGCCTGTTTGCCTTCTCCTACCTCTGATGCTGATGGAACGCAATTCCGGGTGTTCTGCCGCAGGGCGTGCGCAATTATTCCAGTCGCCTTGTACCATGTTATCTTCATTGCTATTACGCCAAAATCGCTGCGGGATGCATTCGACAGAGACAGAGGCGTGTCGCACCGTCCTCCGAGCAATCGCTTTGACGGACACACCGCGGACCAGATTGAACAGTACATGTTCGACACTCGGCTGATCACGTTGGCCATCTTCATTGGACTGCTCATTGTCCTATGGACTCCGTACTTTATATGGAAACGCATCGTAAGTAATTACTGTGCCGCCTCTGCCTTGAGTTGTTCAATCCTCGTGGCTTTGTTTGGGCTGGGTAGGGATACATGCGTGCACGTGCTTTGACTACCCGCTGGGCTGTTGAAGACGGGCGGTTAGGAGCCTCATTCATTCCTCGCTGGGCTGTTAGTCATTCTTTGCTGGTAGCTTTTGGATATGGAATGCTGATATACTTCCCCTGGAAATACGCAACCAGATCAAAACTCCTGGCGTGTTCACGGACGATGGAGTGCGTATATATTACTATTTTGGAGTGCTAAGCCCTTCCGTTAACACGGTATTTCCTTTTTCCTTGGTAGGTTGTCACTGTCACGACGCCACCAAACGTAGCGCCGACTCTGTTCGCTCCTAACGCCCACCTGCCTCCGTATATCTTGCAAGTAGGGCAACAACCAGGCGGAATGCCATGGACGCAGCGACCACAGCAGTGGCAGCAGCCCCCATCCGTTCCTTATCCGCAGACGGGTGTTCCCCCAGCACCGTATTTCCCTGAGGCGGCTTCTGGGAACGACCGCGGGGAAAACCCCTTCAGTGACGAGAAACGCGCACGATATTTTGAAGAAGGCAGGGTTTGAAGAGGCTTTCAAGTTGGCCTTAACAAGAAGCCACCCGAAGCCAGCTTGTCGTTTCGTGCGTTAGCGGTTGGCTTGAATTGTATTTTGCGCCTACTTGGCTTGCGGATGTTGCTTCTCTACCACTCGTGCCGTGGTTACGGATAGTTTTGACGTTGGTGAAGTAATGGACATTTGACATCGTGTAAGGCAGATGATTTTTTTTGGCAGGAATAGCTGGTCTGTCCAGGAGTCAAATCAAAGCAGCGTGCTACATGAAAAGAGGTGCACTTGATTCCAATTCTGCGCAGCGGGGAGATGCGGTACCGGTAGAACGGGACATCTATGAAAGCTGTCCGTGGCCACAATCAAATAAAATGCTGAGTTGAGAATTTTGAAAATTGCCAGTTTTGGCAGTTGACGCAAACTGCGAGATTTTCGGCCCAGTTTCATAAAGTGATTTGCCAGTTTCACCATTTTTCTTCTACGTGAGCCCCCCTAATTAATAGGGACGTTCACGGTAGCACAAATCCGACCCAAATCGTGTCACTATTTGGGGCTCAAATCAGTTGCCCAAATTTGATGCAAGTGCCAGGATTTGGGCCCAAATCGTGATTTGAGTGATTTGTGCAGTTGGGCCTCTAGAGCCCCAAATGCCCAACTGCTCAAATCACGATTTGACTCAAATCCCAAGGACTTTGGTCGAGTTTGGTTTCGGGTTCAGGGTCTAATTTGAGCTCATATTTGGGACCCTTTTGGCCAGATTTTGGCCTACCGTGAACGTCCCTATTGTCAAAGCAAGCTCGAGCCGAAAATAATATGGCAGGCACTAATGAAGCCCGACGCATCTATTATTAAACCGTATTACCCCAAAGCAACTGTAGCACTGGCACCAGCATCTACTGTTCCATATGTACGAGTGTGTCCTGCTGAAAGGAGGGATGGAGGACATGATGTCGAAATCGAAATGTCGAAAATGCAAAGCTACGAAGAAATGAAAAAGAAGTTGGTGGAACAAACAATCCAGTTGCCATCGTGGAGTAAATGTGGTGGAATATGTGAGCTGATACTTATTAGTAGTAGTACGCAATTGAGCCAAAGTCGAATGGGTCAAAGTAAAATACTATATAGATAGATATCTGTGGGCTCGCCGACTTGGTGGTGGTGCAAGGGCGCAAAGGATGCAAAGTGGAAATCTTTGCGGGCGTGTGCGGAACGAAGGTCGAAGTTTTGAATCCGAAGAACGAACGACAGGGTTTGCAATGAGCGTGGGGGGAACGAATGGGGGGAGAGGGGGTATATTTGGAATCCAAGGGAGGTGCGTAGATTTGATACGAGGGGACTCAGTCCTCTGAACCCTTGACACCGGAGAAGAAGCGCAATATACGAGACGCATAGGGAACTGTTTGTTCTGCGTCAGGGCTGTTTATTATAATGAAATTCTGCGGGGACTTGGGATCTGGGGAGGTGCTTTCTGGATGTACGGGACTACCGTCAGAGTCGTAGGTACCCATAAGGCTATGGATCGTACCATTGCGGGTGGGTTCAGGGGCAGATGAGGTCCGCGATCGCGAAGCAGCAGCTGCCGCCGCTGATGCCGATGATCGACTGGATGCGGGAACCTCACTGGATGCACGGGAGTGCCGCTGATTTGTGTGTCCATTCTCGGAAAATAGATTAATCACATCGAAGTCTCCCACAGAAAACCAAGGCGCTTCTTGTGGGTGTAAACCAGGCGACTGAGGAGCGGGGCCATCTGCATTACCATTTTTGGAGTCTGGTAGAGAGGGGCTATCAGTCCCCGCGCCGTTGGTTTCATCATGGGGATCATCGTAGGCATGGTTGATGTCGTCCTCAGCAAAATCAAATCTGGCCAGGTGCCCATTAAAGTCGGACGGATGCTCGAGCCGACTGGGGTAATGTAAACAATCCACAGATCTCGCGTACGCGCAGAATCCTCTCACCTGTGAAAAACCTTGAACGCATATTCGAGATCTTTCCTCGCTTCCGCGACTACGGGATCTCTTGCAGACGCTATTTCCCACCAGTTTTGGGCCTCCACAAGCCAATCCCAAATAGCCTCGCGAGCGGCCATTACGTCTGTGAAACCCGTAAGGCCCATGTAAAACAAAGGCTTGATCTCACATACATTCTGTCGCGATTTTGTGGTGAACCTTCAGGTCATCAATGTTCAGCATGCGACCCGCGAATTCCGTCGGTCTATCTCTATAGGGTTGAAAACGGAGCGCATAGGTAGGTGCTTTGGGATTTGACTGGGTGGGCGGTGTGTCCACATCGGTACGCGTCAACGCTAACGTAGAATAGATTATTGATCACAATTGAGGCAAGTATCGACTGGCGGCTTGCGTCAAACCGCTACGCACATTGGGTGTCGGTCCGAATGTTTAGACAAGGACACGGTGGCATAGGTAGGCGGACCCGTTCGGCAATCATATTGCCGTTGAAATAGGTGTTGATGTATAGAGGAATTTGGGATGTGGGCTGAAGGTTGATGTGTCGATCTTGGAATATGCGGTAATACAGTGCCTCGATCACTTGGTCGTCATATCCCGCCCTAGGGTCGTATTGTAGAACGCCTTTGGAGTAGGACCCGGGATTAAATTTGAAGGACGGTGTGGATGATGAAGAGGATGTAGAAGACAGGAAGCTGTCTGGGGTACTGGACCGCGACGGATAGCTTCGATCGTCTTCCGATGACGTTTCCGGCACCAGGCGCGGAAAATTGATATCTACGAACCTTTGACGTGAGGATTTGCAGTCGAAAGGTCCAATGAAAGTGTTTTACCTTCTTCGTACCATTCATACCTGCCTCCTATTGTAAGCACTCTCCTCATTTCCTGGATAAGCAGATGAGTTTGTGGGGGTTCGTGCGTGATGCTCGGGTACGCACACTGATGAGAAATGACCACTTCGGCTCCGGGACGCAGTTGCCTATTGCTCTTATCCTGACATGATCAAAGGAGTTGTCTTCGAATGGCCATGGGCTGAGGCTGATGGGAGCGGTTAACGAAGCAGTAATATGTCCCAACAATGACGCACGTACAAATTTCCATGAACCCATGATATGCGCGCACGAGCATCCTCGTCCAAAAGGTCCAGCGGAATTTGCACCGGAGATATGTCGAAACCGACAAATTCGGTGTTGCGCCATTTTTGTGCGGCTCTGGTGATCCAGTCTACACATGTGTGAGCAAATTTTATAATCCCAGAATTTGTAAAGCTCAGCTAACATCCAGATCCTGAGACAATGCGGAGGTAAGATCAAATGACCCGAAGCACTTGTGGAGCGAACGTACCGCATCCGAGGTCTAACGTCCTTTTGGGCCGGAAGCCCTGCGCATCTAGGGCACTGAGGTCTGTGGTAGTGAAACTCCTCATCACGTAGTCTGCGAGCGCCTCCCTGGTTCATCTATGGTTATTAGAAGTAACTTTGGACACGTGCATAAGGACCATACAGCTCCATGGTGTTGCTGCCATAAGTCAGCGGGTATGGGACGCGCAAGGGTCCGTGGGGGTGGGACCGCAGGCCACCCTTGTAGATAAAGCCAGAATTGGTGTTGGGAGGGTTGGGGCGCAGAAACCATGGTAAAGGAGACTGCGCCCTTTTTGACTTGGATTTCCTTGAGACAGAAGGACTGGAGATGATACCAATGAGAATTGTGGCGGGGGGATTCTGGAGGAGCTTGTCAGAACAACTGACGGTTTTGTTGAGTCCGCGTCCCCGCGCTGGTCGGCCTCAGACGCAGGCATAAACGTTGACAAATGATGTGATGGATTAGTTGGAGCGCGGAGGAAGCATCGTCTAGCGGCCGACGCGCGCTCGCTCTGCCACCTGCAGAAAGTGAGAAGTTGGTGAGCACGTGGCCTGGCGGTTTGTTGATCTGGGCTTCTCAGGAAATGACCTCTTGCGCAATCTGCAATGAGAACCCACCAAAATACACCTGTACTTGTACGGCTCCTTTGTTAGTCTACATCCCTAACCAGCTCTATGGTCCATTTCTCGTTCAACTCCTGTTCTGAAAGCTGCTCCGTACCGTGCTATAAATATCACCGGACAAACTGCCCATCGGTACAGAAGCTGGGCGACGCGAAACCACAGCAAGTAAACGCTACAGGTTCAAGTCCCTCTATACCCGCCATTGGGCCTGCGGAAAAACAGTCTACCAATGCAGGAGCACTTCATCCCCTGTCGTCTCTGCGGTGGCCGTACATTCCCGAACCGCCATCATTCCACGACCCTTTGTCAAACTCTGATCCGAAACCTCTGGGATTGGCACAATATGAAACGATTGGCAAGTATCTAAACCCCAACTGCGGTTTGTTTCAGTGGCTTATGCCGCCACGCCGCGTGAGATGACGTTGAGTTTCGTTGCCATTGACGCCACCCCCATTTCACAGCGACGGACTCCAGCGTGCGAAGCGCTATTGGGTCACATCCACGAATGGAGAACATCCTCCGATCACTGGATCAGATGAATCCCCTGCAAAGGGAAGTACATATGCAAGGTCTCCTCGGTCTTGTGAATGGCAATGAACCTCTCGACGAAACTACCCTCACCGACGATCAATTGGAGGATTCCCGAGCTTTTCAAAACTTCGCAGCAGCCATTGAACAAGCCATTCGGTCCTCCACTGAAATTTCGAAACCAGGACTAGATTGGGAACTATGAATGTGTCGGTTCATACCCGATCGCCGCAAACGAAGGGGGTTACAGGTCAATTAGGTCTGCTGGGGTCACCCGAGCACAGCGCACCTTTACGTTGCCTTCTGTACACGCTTGCCATAATCTTTACAATAATCATCCTTATATAGCTGCTCAGCCAGCATGTTTTTCGTATACCTCGAGTTTCAGGGCGTCGGGCGCGGATTGGTTCACAAACGCGACCAGCCCGACAGGTCAAAACCCGCGTCCGATCCGCTAGGAGCCCTAATGCACAAGCTTGAAACAGGAGAGGCTGGTACAAGAGAAAAGAACGTATGCCAAAATGCAGGAAACGTGTCGTAGTTTGTGCCTAGTACCTACATATCCTCCTCATCAACCTGAGGCCGCATTGCCGGTAGACTATCGTCAATGCCCACCCCGGAATCATCACAACCGCCCTTGTCCGTTGTCGAATTGCAACTCATCCCCGCCGATGTTCTCCAATATGTGCTTCGAGCATCGATATCCCGGACTCTTAAAGTGGCCCCCTGCACAGTTCAAAGCGCCTGCTAATCTTAATAGTACCGTCATGTGTGATTATCATCACAAAGTCGAATAAGTATCCATCAGAAGCAACCCCGTTAGGAAGGATTGGAAGCGACGTGCATGCTGATTTCGGGCATACTCGCGAATGCCTGCGAGGATGCGACCAATGGCATAACGCACGCGGCCACTCGCAGTAATTGGAGTAGAGTAGATGGCACCGTCGTTGATTCAGGGAGCATCCTGTGATTAAAAGAGACTTCCGCATAAACTCGAATATCCTTCCAGGGCGTCGGGGTCTTCATTTAGCGGTCTCCAGCTTCCGGGACTCCCGACGCGGGGTGGTTATTTTTCCGAGGTGTCAAAGATTTATAATTGGCGAGCCAAGTAAGCTTGCCATTACGGTCAAACACTCGTGTTCAACAGGAAGTCGAGGGCAGTCCTACACAACGCTTCACCTCGCCGGACAATTTGAAATTCTTGGCGTAGGTTGCCATAAGTGAACCTACCCACAAACAAAGGGTCAGTCATCACATATGTGATCAAAAAGGAAGTAACCACCGAAGCATGGCGTCACCACCGGAAACGTACACTGCAGGTCATCGTCGATCGCCTCCGCAGACTCACTGGCATGCCCTCGCTGTACTTCAACTTGAAGGTCTCGCCGAAAGTGAAATCTTTCGCTTGCTTTTTATGCTCACTTCCCAACATCCTGCGTTTATATCCACGGAATTTGATCGCAAGTCGGTCGCAGATTGCTTTGATTATTGCATGCACTGTTTTGTGCAGTCACGTGGAGTGACGTTGGGACTGCATCTATGCCGTCAGCCACAGAGCAGGTCGAGAATTGTCTTCCAGATCACGACCAACATTCACAACGACCATTACGCTCGTGATCTTCCGCAAGGACTCCTAGAACTGATCCTTCAGATGCCGCACGGCGACGATGATGAACAGCCTCCACAACAGTCTCCATCACCCAGGGTTTCCCAGAAGAAGGTTCGGCGCGTGAAGCGAAGAGAGAAAGAATGCGGCTTCTGTCAAGGCAACGATGAACGAAACAAAGAAGGTGTTCCAGAGACAATGCTCAGTTGCTTCATATGTGGCCGAAGTGGTACGTCTATTAGATTTTTACACCCGGCAAACTTCATATGCATATGAACAGGCCACCCAACGTGCCTCTGCCTTGACGGCATAGCGGAGACGGTCTTCAACTATCCGTGGACGTGCATTGAATGCAAGGCTTGCGAGATTTGTTATGACAAGGGCGACGATGTGAGTCTAACCCACTCTTCTGCTCTAATGATTCCTTTGTCGCATCACTCACTGCCTCAAATACAGACAAAGCTACTCTTCTGCGACAATTGCGATCGAGGTCAGCCGCATTTCCAATCATCATTTGTGTCAAATGTCCACAACAAGTTTCAACAACAATGTATCTTCTGCTCTAGGATGGCACTGCGACTGCCTTGATCCTCCCCTGGATGTACTCCTAGATGGGAATTGGAATTGTCCATTATGCCCGCCGTTGCCAAAGGAAGAGTACAATTAGTCTTGGCAGATGACTTAGCCCGATAAGCCTCCACATCATTGATATATTTACTACTACTACCAATTCCCAGAATGGGCGGTCCCGAGCAGAATGGCGAGACAAGCGGAAAACCAGCATCCACCGGGTTTGGGTATATTAGCTCCTGTTAGGTAGGGGCTCCAATAAATCAACTCGCCGTCTAATGTGCTACATGTACATGTAGCCCGAAGAGTCACGCCCGAGTTTTATCGACGCGTATCCAACGCATCGCTTCGGATACATATATAAAAGCAGCTCAATATTTGTGCCTCGACCCCTGTCGCCGCTGTCGGCTACTGTGCATGTGTCATTGGCGTAGCGAGCTCGCTTCGGCCAAATACTCTTTGCAGCCTATCTCCTCGAGTTGCTCGGACCCGGACATAATGCAATAAGCGCTCGATCTTCGCTCGGCAACGATGAGTTCCTTTGATGAAACGTACTATTTCCACAAAGTGGTGTTGGCAAACATTCGCTTTTCGCTTGTCAACAATGTCCGCTTTACATGCTAAGTTGTCATCCATCAGTGTGTTAAACAAAGATTGGAGCTTGAGGTGGTAACCAGAGATAGAAATGGCAACTGATGCCGCTCAAGACTTCTGAAAATTTGAGCCGGGTTATTGTACATGCATATATGCGAATGGAGTTAATGTTGTAGGCGAGTCCATAACTGTCGCCGTCGTGCCAGTTGATTCTACGGGCTCCGCTTTTTAGCTGTTCCGAGCCTAGGGTGGAACAGGTGTCGATCTACGCTACCAAGAAAATCAAGAAAAAAACCAATGAGGATGCGTGGGGCTCCGGTTTTTAGTGTTCCAACCCTACGAACACTTGGGCGGGTGGAACAGGCGTGGATCTACTGTACCAAGAAAAATCAAGAAGGAAACCAAGAAAATCAAGCAAAAACCAAGAAAGTCGAGCAAGAAACCAGTCCATCCATTTATGTGGGTATAATCGGCGTTTAGCCTCACTTTAAGAAGTCTCGAACGCAGGCCATACAAGGCCGTTCCCTGGGGTTTTGGTGAAGAAGCTTTTGTACCAGCTCTGTGCCTGCAGAAAATGATTAGAAGAGGTACCCAGCTGGGAGGTATTAGTAGTCGTACACCAGTCAGGCAACCCAAGCGCAAGAAGCTCGCTTCCGAGAAACCGATCCACAACCGGGAGCCCTGCAAGCCTACGCATATCCAGCATATCAACGTTACGCGCTAGTGAGTGTCGGGAAGATATTACTCACACTGTTTGTGCGATGACTCCAAGCGACCAAACATCGTATTTGTCGTCATAATTTCCCCCATCGTGTGCTTCGGGAGGGATGTACGGTGCGGAGGCGATACACCTCTTCAAAATCATCACCAACAAAGTACATCAGAAGCAAGCATTGCTATCGATGAAAACACTCACCCGGGGATCACCATCGTGGAGGCGCCGGACATCCGGCGCTTCAAAGCCAATGATCTTAGCCACACCGTGACAGAGCACAATGTTCTACCAGATACACGAACTGTGAGTCGATAAATGGCTGCGGAGCGATAAAATCTTACCTCTAGGTTCAGATTCCTATGTATAATCCCGCAACTGTGAACAAACTGGTGAAACGGGCTGTTAGTTTGGAGATGTCATGAGGTCCAGCTTGCGTACCGCCATCCCTGAAGAAATATCTCGAATAAGGTGTTTGAATTCACTTGGGGCTAATACTGTTGGTCAGGTCTGTACCTATGCACGAATCATCACAGACTCACCAAACCGCCTGCCCTCTTCTTGTGCCAAATATAGAAAATGGCGAAGGTTCTCGTCAAAACTTTCAGTCACCATGTCTACCAATGCGGTGAGGATGAGTGTAAGTAATATATGGCGGTCTTCCGTACATGTGGCCGTTGGTGTGGCATACGAATCAAGCATACGAAGTATATTGTCCTGATGAAGAAATCAAGCCTCAACGGTATGAAAAATCTGTTGTGACAGAGAACTTACATGTCCCCCTGCTTCGTTTAAAGTGGTTAATACCGCAAGACTATGGCGCGCGGCCGTGTAGTAAGGCTCTGCCTGACCGGAGTGGCACATCACTTTGACAGCGTGGAGACTGCCACTCATGCCCTTGCGTCTGCATGTGTAAAACGTGCTAAGTGGACCACGCCCTAAGAACCTTGCCAAATCGTAATAATCTGGATTTTGAGACATTTGTTAGCGAGAATTGAGACAGGAAACACCGGGAAATGTTTGGAACACACGGAAAAAATTGCTTCCAAAGAAAATCGAGAAGCTGTAGGTCTGTGAAAGCCGCACGGAAATACTATCTCCATCCGTGAGGGGGAGGAGTCTTCCTCTGAGTGGGTTTCCGTTAATCTACAATAAGCGATAAGTAGATTCAGTATGTTTGACATCCTAATTGATCGGAAGCTATGATTCAAAACCTTACATGCAAATCGCTCCTGAATTGCTCGCGTACCCTCAACAGCCATTGGCGAGGGTCATGAGGGTCAGCTTTGACTTCAAAATAGAAGTCTTCGGCGGCTGGCTGGAGGCGAACGGATTCACAGGTGCGGAATCGGCCTCCGGGGGACTTCACCAGTGAGGTCCACACCCGGCCGTCTACGATGAAGATAGTGATGTTTTTCTTCCCTGCCTTCGTAATAACCGCCCACGGCGGTGATTCCAAGTCGTGGGGAGTAGTGACCGGCATTGATGGGACCTATGAAGAGGGGAGTGGTGGACCTCTAAACACTACCAAACCACAAGGTCCCTGAGCGCAACGAGCCATCAAGTAGCTGTGCCTCGATGTGACGAGCACGAAAGTCACTCTCAACAAGGTAGTGGGCCATTCTCAAGGTTCAGAAGATATTGGTTAAATATTCGGGATGCCTTTTCCGGTATCAAAAATCGGGTATCTTGAGTTTCGCACCTCCCACGGAACGCCGCTCTCGCCTGTCGAGGGAGCTCGTGCGAGCAGGGCTGCAGCTGTGGCTACAGCCTACGGGTTTTCTAGCCAAGCAACGCCTCAAATCTTTGCAAATGTGCGTTGTCCGACACTGTCCTGAAGTGACAGATCGAGGATGATGGGCTACCTCGAATCTCTGCACGAAAACGCCCATCTACCGGTAGTCAGTGTTCACACGCTGGCTGCAAGGCCTTGCGACACTTCTATCTGCAGTCACACGCAGGTTGATTTCAAATAGACCGTGGATCAAAAATCGTGCAACGTACGCCCACGTTCCTGGCCGGCCCGGCCGTGTCCCACCGCATAGCGGGCAGCTGGGAGTGTATACGCAAATCAAGATGAGTCATCCAAGCCCACTTTGTAATTCGTGACGGATACGAACCGAAATGTCAAGTTCAACATCCGCTCTGACTGTATTCTGACCATTAATTCCAGCACAGAGAGGTTGATTTATCTTGTCGGTCAGGGACCTGTGGCCCAAGCGTGCCTAGTACCAGCGACGAGAACCAACGGCGCCTGTCGAAGTGCACTGAGATCCAGGTTTCCCGCGTTGGGACCCAAATCCAAATACTCTAATGGAAACATTCCGTCGGGAAGGCCAGATATATCGAGATTGGATCTAAGGCGCTGCAATTTAAATTCTTTCCCGGGAATGGCCTATATTCGGGGCGTTCAATGCTGAACAGCGACGCGGCGGCGCAGCGATGGCCACACTTGCATGACGAGAGCGTGCAAAGCTAGGGGAATGGGCGCGCCAGGAATGGGATGAATGACACGGCGCACCACGTGCCTTGACAGCTCGCAATTAATATTGCTTTGCTGCGCGTCGGGGCGGATTGGCTGGCAAATGTGCAGCGAATTACTGTTCCTGCATCGCCGCGGCGATGGCAGGGCACCTATGGCGGCGATCAGAGGATTGGAGGGTGTGTTTGACAGTCCCGGCACCTCAGCGTCCGCCTCAGGGTTCGCCCGGAGGAGCAGCTGAGATTAGGCACGCCTGCCAATGCCCTCGACCAGTAATATGGAGTAAGTATCGCTTTGTGGTAGGAGACCTGACTAGGTGATAGCGAGTCGAAATCAGCGTGTCGTGCTTGGATACGCAGCTGGTGCTGGAATGTCTGAGTTAGGGTATAGCCTCTTCATTGCGTCGGATAACCGGTGTGTTTGAAAGGCAGCATACTCTGGAAACCGAGAGCCATTGTAAGTTGAGAAGTGCGGAGGTCAGACATGTGTTGCAAGAAAATAACCCGTCACGAGCTCGCACTCTCACCACACACATAGTCAGTAGCGACACAACTCGCCTCACTTCTCTGCCCTGCAAGCCCATTTAGACCCCTCAGATCCATCTATCGCCTGTCTCAGAATGTTCTCTTTTGCAATCTGTGGTAAGCCGTTCCATACCTTCTCTTCCCAGCTTTCCCATATCTTAGGGCTGCACCCCAAAGCGTAGACCCTTCAATTCCGAGCGTAAATCTAGCCAAATCCTGCAATATTCAAAGGGCTTATCTACTTGACCTGTTCGATTCCACTTCACAGCTCCCTCATCCAACCTTGACTAGTTCACTTCGCTCCGTTTCTCGGTCTTCGACTGGCCTCTTCTCGTCACCCGGATCACGCACTTTTCAGATCTTGTAGATCTTGTGGATTCTTTGAATATTTTGTTTTTAGATTTTTCGTACGCGACGCGGCTAACACCATTCTTCAACCAACCACATTATGCCAATGCCCACCATC
>Ga0307508_10000575_pt1 | contig 43685 bp, 42 predicted proteins | sample 9_EM_MG_FD_203089 | JGI IMG/M metagenome (GOLD analysis project Ga0307508, IMG submission 203089) | Populus trichocarpa ectomycorrhiza microbial communities from riparian zone in the Pacific Northwest, United States - 9_EM | ecosystem: Host-associated > Plants > Roots > Unclassified | place... | reverse complement strand
GCCGCAATGTGCCGCCGGCAAGCGCACGGAACCGGCAATGTCGGTCCCGACCGACATCACGCCGATGCCTGCAGCCAGGGAGGCTCCGGCACCCGCACTTGAGCCGCCGGTGTTCCAGTCCAGCCCCCAGGGATTCCGCACGATGCCATGAAAGGAGCTAACGCCTGAGGCACTCAGGCCGTAGTCCGGCATGGTGCATTTGCCGATGATGATGGCGCCTGCCGCCTTGAGGCGCTGCGTGGGCGGCGCATCCCTGACACCCACTATCCCGTCGCCATGGGCCTTGGAGCCGTGGTGCCAGCGCATGCCCTCGGCATGCACCGAATCCTTCAGGGTCACTGGCATGCCGTCGAGGGGTCCGCAGGGGATTCCGCGGTGATAGCGCTCCGTCGATTGCTGTGCAGCCTTCAGTGCCGCCTCTGGCTGCAGGTCGTACAGGGCGTTGATCTGCGGATTGACCTCGAAGACCTGATCAAGCGTCATCTCCATCACGTCAAGCGGATGGCATCGTCCATCAGCGTAAGCCGCTCGCAACTGTGCGAGGCTCATCCGCGTCACTTCTTCGAACGTCACTTTGCTCATGCTTCGGTCTTCAGGATGGCTGATGCATTGGGGTCGTCAGATCTTGCGGGCGCGCAGCACATCCAGCGCGGCCGCGAGCACCAACACGAGGCCCGTCACCATCAGGCTCGCTTCCGTCGGGACGTTCATCAAGATCAGCCCGTTGGACAGCATCCCCAGCAGCCAGACGGCGAGCGCCACCCGGATCACGGAGCCTCTTCCACCGGTAAACGGAACCCCACCCAGCAGCACGGCGGTCAGGACACTGAGTTCGATTCCGGCGCCAAGAGAACCCGAGGGCGCCGAGTTGATTCGCGCAATGCTCATCAATCCGGCCAGCGCCGCTGCGAGCCCGACCACACCGTAGAGCAACATGCCGGTGAGCTTGACACGGATGCCCACGAGGTAGGCCGCACGCCGGTTGACGCCGATCGCAATCGCGTGACGTCCGATGGCGAAGAAGCGAACGGCTACCCAGCCGAGGAACAGGACCGCCACGGTGATCCAGGTCAGGATGGGCAGACCGAATACGGCCCCGGAGCCGAGGTATGCGAAGGCGTCGGGGAAGCCGAAGAGGGGTTGCGGCGAGAGCCATTGCGAAAGCCCGCGCAGCAACGTTAGCAATCCCAGGGTGACGATGATCGGGGACATCGACAGGAAGGACACGAAAAAGCCATTGATCAGGCCCACAGTCAAGCCCACTGCCAATGCCAGGAGTGGTGCGCCCACCACGCCGAGACTCGGGAAAGTGAGGCCCGCCACCACACCACAGAAGCCAAGCAGGGCCCCGACGCTCAGGTCAACCATGCCCGCCATCAGCAGCACGGCAAACGGGATCGAGATGGTCATCAATGACGCCACCTGAACGGAAATGCTGATCCAGTTGTCAAGCGTCAGGAAGACCGGACTGCGCCATGCAAAGAACAGCGCAATGAGGCCAGTAGCCAATGGCAGCGCACCAACTGACAGCAGATCGACAAGGCTGCGCTGTTGGGCTGGAGGTTCAGCGAATGCGGTTGTCACGTATTTCTTTCAAAAGATTGTTCGCCTTGAACTTGGTATGTCATTGCGCCGACGCCTCAAGGGCTTGGGCGCGCTCTGACCCGGCAAGTGAAAAACCGCTATGCGCCAGTCGCACCAACTCATGCTCGGTGGTCTCGGACTCCAGGAGTGCCAGCGGTTCGCCGCTGCCCAAAATGAGCGCCCTGTTGGCGACAGCGATGATTTCGCTCGGGTCGGAGGAGGCCAGCAGCACGGCGCCGCCTTGATCGACAAAGATGCGCAATAGACGGTAGATCTCACTCCGTGCACCCACATCAACTCCTTGTGTCGGTTCGTCGAGCAACAAGACTTTGATATTCAGGCCTGGCAGAAGCCAACGGCCCATGACTAACTTTTGGGCGTTGCCACCGCTAAATCGGGAGCCGAGGAGGTGGGGGCTGTTGGGCGAGAGCTTCAGGCGATCGGCCGTTTGACGAAACATTGGAATATGAGTGCTGCGTTGGCGCGCAGGCCCTTCCAGATGCGGGATCAATAGGTTTTCCATCGCGCTCAATGTGCCGAACATGCTCTGTTCTTTTCGATCGGACGCCACCAGAGCCATGCCGCGATTGCGCGCAACCCGTGGTGATCCAATATGAACAGCCTTGTCGTTCAGAAACAGTTGACCGGCTCGCAGAGGTCGGGCGCCAATGAGGCATTCCAGTAGATCGGTGCGACCCGACCCCATGAGGCCATATAGCCCCACAATTTCGCCGGCTTGAATGTCCAGGTCTATCGGTCCGGTGAAGGGGGCACAAAAGGCTTCCATGCGCAGCGCGCTGCTGCTGACGCGTTGGCCCATGGTCGCGCGGAGCGTGCCCTTCGCAGACGGCGCGATCGCTTCGGCGATGATTCTGGGATTCACCGCCCCGGCCTTCCGAGTCCAGACCACGGCCCCGTCGCGCAGGATCGTCACCTTGTCGGCGATGGCACCGATCTCCTCGATCAGGTGGGTGACGTAGACCACCGCCAGCCTTTCCTGATGCGCTAGGTTTCGAACGACGTTATGCAGCGCAAGGATTTCCCGCTCGGAAAGCGCCGCCGTCGGCTCATCAAGGATCAGCAGCTTGGGTTCCGAGTGCAGTGCACGGGCAATCTCGACGACCTGTCGCTCGCCGATGCTCAGTCGCTCGAGCGGTGTGCGCGGATCGAGCGATACGCCAAGGCGTCTGAGCAGAGCGGCAGAACGCTTCACCTGCTGGGTGGCATCAACGACGCCAAATCGGCGAATCTCCTTGCCGAGGAAGATGTTGTCGGAGACGCTCAGCCCGTCGAACACCTGGAAGTGCTGGTAGATGATGCCGATGCCATGCTCGAACGCCAGGCGCGGCGTCAGACTCCGGAACGACTTGCCTTCGATGACGATCGTGCCGCTGCTGGGGTGTTCGGCCCCCGCCAAGCAGCCAAGCAGCGTGGACTTGCCGGCGCCATTGGCTCCGATGAACGCGTGGATCTCGCCTCGATGGAAGGTGAGCTCGACACCTCTCAGCACCTCCACCGGCCCGAAGGACTTGCGCAAGGCGTGGATGCTCACGAATTCTGCGGTCGGCGGGGTCATGGCGGGCCTGAAGGCGTCGGGTTCGAAGGGCAAGGTCGAAAGACGGTCAGGGCTGATAGTTCTTGATGAGCTTGTCCAGCGAGGCCTGATCGCTCTTCGAGGCGAGCACGGTGGGAGTTTCCACGACTGTCGGACCCGTCCCTGCGACGGCGTTCAACGCTTGGTCGACGATGCTCGCGCCAAGTTCGTTGATGAGGATGGCCGCCGACGCCTTGTACGCACCGCCCTTGTTGACCGCAGCCAGACCCTCCTGCGATCCGTCCTGACCGGCAACGAAGATCTTGTTCGGTGCGATGCCTGCAAGTTCGACGGCACGCAATGCACCGACGGCTGAATCATCGTTGAGGCCAATGATGATGTTCAGGTTCGGGTATTGCTTGAGCACGGTTTCAGCGACCTTCAACCCGGAGGTTTGGTCCGCGGAATCCTGCTTGGCGACGATCTTGATGCCGTTGGCTGCGAAGATGCGTTCCACTTCAGTCCATCGCGGGGAAAGGCTGGGGAGGCCGGTCAGTGTGGTCACGAGCGCGATCGGATCCTTGATCTGGTTGTCCTTGACCCACTTGACGGCAGCGTTGGCGACGATCTGGCCTGACTGGGAATGATTGAACGACACATAGCCGTCGCTCTGGTCCATTTTGCCCAGATAGGTCAGCCATTTGATGCCCTTCTTCTGTGCCTGAACCTGAAGCGGCTTCAGAGCACGCTCGTCGATCGGCGTGACGACGATGGCGTCAACGCCCTGCGTCACCCACGATTGCACCGCATTGATCTGCTGCTCCAGGTTGTTGGCCTGCGTGTTGTCGTGCAGCATCGTGACGCAGCCGAGCTCCGCCGCGCGCACGTCCGCGAAGCGGCGTACCGCCTTCACGATCGCCGCTTCCGAGACGGAGTGGCTGTAGGCGATCCTGAACTTCTTGCCCGTGGCGCAGGCCTTCTGGCCGCCGGCACGCGTTTCACGAATCTTGGCAAGGGCGTTCGCGTCTTGGGCAGACGCCGGTGCCGACAGGGTCACCATCGCGAACAGACTGGCGGCGGCCAACAGGGCATTCGCAATACTGAAGTAGCGCTTTGACATCTCATAACTCCTTAGATTTAAACGTCACGACTGGCACATGGTGGGATTGCTGCGGCCGTGACGTCCGCCGCCGTATCCGAGAAAGAGGTGATCAGGATCGGCCTTGAAGCGATCCAAGCTTTCGGGTGATCGTGTCGCGGGCGAGCTGCATTTCCGCGAGAGTTCCGGACATGAAGACGCGCCCGGTGGCGCCCATCATCTGTACGTCGTTGATGACGGCGTTCGGCGAGGCGCGCTCGGCCTCGTTGGCCGCCACGCAGGCGAAAAGCGCAGGCGCCATCTCGTAGATCAGGAGCGCGACACCGGGGACCAGGATCGAACCCTCACGCGAGCGATTCAGGATGACTGCGTGCTGGTCCGAGAGGTTCTCGATGATGTCGTGATAGAGAATCTGTGGCTTGAGTTGTTGCTCCGCGCGGGCACCGATGCCATCGAGGATGGCGCGCCCCGCGTCGCTGAGTTCCGAGAGACTGCTGGAGTGCAGTTCCATCAGCCCGAACTGCCTCTCCGTATAGAGGATGCCGGGCTCCATGTCGGGCGCGGACTTGAGCGCCAGATCCGTGATGCGATGGATCGCCAGTGCCGGGGCCACCTCGACAATGAGGGAGTTCTGCCCGGCAAAGGGCGGATAGCCACGCCCGCGCGTGGACGATGACAGGTACGCGGCAAACTGAGGCTGAAGATCCTCGATGGGCAGATAGACGCGAAGTTCGGTCATCGTTGGCTTTCCAGTCACGGCCGGCGCGAGGTCGTTCACTTCGCCTCGATGGCGGCGAAGTGCTTGCCGAGGTCCTGGTGCGGACGCGGGATCACGTGGACGGCGACGACTTCGCCGATCTGACCGGCGGCTTCGGCGCCCGCCTCGGTCGCGGCCTTCACCGCGCCGACATCTCCACGCACGACGACCGACACGAGGCCGCCACCAATTTCGTTGCGGGCGATGATTTCGACGTTGGCGGCCTTGACCATGGCGTCAGCTGCCGCGAGTGCGGCGACATAGCCTTTGGTTTCGATCATTCCGATGGCGAGATTTGCCATTTGCTTCTCCTTCAATGACCCATGTGGGCCGATAAGCGATTTGGTATTCGGGGATGGGCGCGCCTTTGAGCGACCCGACTTGAGCGAGGTCAACGCAAAGTCATTCGCGCGCCTCCTTCGTCTTCGCCTTCGGGGCAGCCTGAGGTTCGTCTTCGTTGATCGATCCGATGATCAACGCGTCGATGGATGACGCACGCCCCGAGAAATATGCTGCGGCGACGGAACCCTGGGTCACCAGAACCGCCTCGCCCTGTGCGCAACCCAGCGGATCGAACGCAATCAACCGCGCCCCTGAATCGGTCAGCACTTCGAGAAGCGCGCCGGGGGGCAAGCCCTCGACACGCCGGGTCGACCACACCCTTCCGCTCACGCGGGCCCTAATCATGTCTGCATCCTTTCAATTTTCACGCCGCGCCTCTTCAGCTCGTCTGCGGCCAATGGCGTCAACCTGCTCTTGCTTCCGATCCGAAGGCGCCCCTGCAGCAGCCCGAGCTGCGCCAAGTCACGCTCCGTGATCAACGACTTCGTCAATGCAGCGACCTCAGCGGGCATCGACGAGACTATTGGCGAGGGTTGCGCCTGTCGCTCCGCCTGACGGATCACCTGTTGACTCGGTTGGTCAAGAGCGAAGACATGACGCCCGTCGCGGACCGCATCAGCGAAATCGCGGTCTTGCGCGCGCTCGATCAACGACTTCGCGAACGCGTTCAGATCGTCACTGCCGCGAAGCGTCACCCGCTCGCGCTCGACCCGCGTGCCCCGCAGCTCGGGCAGGGAATCCAGGACCTCGGCAAGGATCTCCCGGATGAGCTCGCGCATATCGGGCATCACGCCGCGCCCACGGAATGGAGCGCGCCCTCGGCCGCATCCCTCGCATTGCGCACCTCGGCTTCGGTGCCTGCAAGATAGAGGCGACCGTTGGCGCCGATCATCCGCATGTCGACGACCTTGATGTTCGCTGCCTTCTCGGCTTCGTTACACGCGAGAATGGCATGCGCCGCCGGCTGGCACTCGAGCAAGTACACGCTGTCACCGCCCAGGACCATGGAACCCATCTTGTTTCGGTTCATCAGGAAGGCGTGCTGGGGGTCTATTCGTGTGACGATCTTCGAGGCCTGGATACTCGGCGGCGGAAGGTCCTGGCGCGTCTTGCCCAACATCCGCAGCACGGCGTCTGCTGCGGCATGCACCTCCGCGGTGGACTGCGCATGAAATTGCAGCGTGCCGAATTGCCGCTCGACCACGAGGGCTCCGGCGCGCACGTCAGCGCTCTTGAGCACGACGTCGGTCAGCGCCTCGATGTCCAATCCAGGGGCGATCTCGACGATCTGCGCCGCCATGCGGGCGCGCGGCAAGGTCCCGCGCATCCAGGTGGACACGTAGGCCAGTGTCTGCGGTTGCAGCTGATCGAGAAAGATGAATGCTCGAAGTTCTGTCATGTGCGGCCCCGGGTCATGTTGCGAAGCTCCTGCGAGATCAACTGCCTGAGCGCTTCGCGGTCGGTGTCGCCCGACGAACTTGCAGTGCCTGCTCGGGGGGCGACCGGCGTGTCGCGACGCGCAGCTGCACGTGGAGCAGCGGTCAGATGGCCATTGATCGATTCGCTTCGGAATGCATCGCTCGGCAGGGCCGAGTCCTTGTTGTAGGCAAGCCGCGTCCAGTGCACGAGGTGCTGGGGCCCTGCGTTCTCGCCCAGCGACGACCTGCCGAAGTAGCCCGTGCCGATGGTGAACGTCGGCGGCAGGTGGGTTGCGAAGCCTGCGGCTCCCTGCGAGCACGGCGCGTTGACGACGACGCGGTAGACGTTCAGGCCTGCGGCGAAGGTCAGCGCCCGTTCGGCGTCCTCACCGTGAAACGCCGCGGAATGTCCTGCGCCACTCAGACGCAGAACCATCTGCGCCGCTCTCAGCCCGCGATCGAACGTATCGACGGAATGCATCGCCAGGACTGGGCAGAGCTTCTCCTTGGTCAGCGGCTCGCCAATGCCGATCTGGTCGACGGGAGCGACGAGGATCTTCGCGGACGTGACCACCCGGATACCTGCCTCACGCGCGATCCATGCGGCGCTCTTGCCGATCGCAGCGAGGTTGAGGCTGTCGCTTGGGAAAAGGTAGTTGCGAAGACGCTCGACCTCTTCTGCACTGCACAGGTAAGCGGACGCCGCCCGCAGCTCACGCTCGAAGCGCTGGCGATCACGCTCCAGGGTCAGTAGAACGCTCTCGTTTGTGCAAAGGACCGAATTGTCGAAGCTCTTGCTGGCAACGATCATCTGCGCCGCCTGCCGCATGTCGGCACTTGAATCCACGTACACCGGCGCGTTGCCGGGCCCGACACCGAGTGCCGGCGTATCCGACGAGTACGCGGCGCGCACCATGGCCCCGCCACCGGTGGCGAGGATCACTGCCACCTTCGGCGACTTCATCAGCTCGTTGACCAGCGGGACAGTTGGCTGCTCGATGCACTGAATCAGGCCCCGCGGTGCGCCGGCCGCAGTGGCGGCGGCTTCGAGCTTCGCTGCGGCGTCGATGGAGCACTGTTTGGCCGCCGGGTGCGGGCTGATCACGATCGCGTTGCGGCTCAAGATCGCCAGGAGCACCTTGAAGTAGACCGTTGCGATCGGATTGGTCGCTGGCGTCAACGCCAGGACGATTCCAGCCGGCTTCGGGATCTCGACAATCTTTCGCTCGTGGTCGACACGCGGGGTGACCAGGTCGACGTCCTTGTAGTAGTCGAGCAGCGGGAAGGTGACGAGCTCATTCTTCAGTTGCTTGTGTTCGACAACTCCGTAACCGGTTTCCCGCACGGCCCACTCGGCGTAGAAGCCGGCGTTGTCATGCGCCACCTGCGCAACCGCGGTCGCAATTCGGTTCACGGTTTCCCGGTCGAATTGCGCGATCTCTTTGGCTGCCCATTCGGCGCGGCCGATTTTCATCAAACCCTTGGCGATGGCCTCGTCGGGCACGACCAAGCGTGCAGGGGCGAAAGAAGCTTCGATCTTGCCCATGCTCATGCCCTCCGCTTCGTGCTCGCCATCAGTTGGCGGGCCCTGGGCATTGCTGCATCGAATCGGCTGATGATTTCCTCGCAGAGCCCCGCATCGAGGAGAACGCCAGGCTTGAATTGCAGGACCCGCTTGTCCAGTGAGGAAAAGATTGCCCAGACCCCGTGCTCGTACAAAGCCCGCGACACGGCGACTGCACCCTCGGGGTGGTCGAACTCCAACCCCAGGATCAAACCTCGCTGGCGGACTCCCACGAAGATGTCGCTGTGGACGCGCATGAGCTCGTCGAATGAGCGGGCGAAGAACTCGGCCACGTAGTGGACGTTGGACACGAGTTCAGGGCGCTCGAGCATCTTCAGAACCTGATAAGCAACGACGCAGCCCACTTCGGCGCCGCCTGCGGTGCTGATGTGCGCAGCGCCGTCCTCATGCATCCATGCGCCGCACTGCTCCGTGGCGACACATGCACTGATCGGATAGATGCCGCCACCGAGACCCTTGGCAGTCACGAACATATCGGGCTGGACCCCGTAGCTCTGCCAGCCCCACATCGCACCGGTGCGCATCAGCCCGGTCTGCACTTCGTCAGCGATGTACATCGTTCCGTACTTGCGACACAGCGCTTGGCAGGCTTGGAGATAGCCGTCAGCAGGCATCGGAAAACCATAGGTCGCCGGGATCGTCTCGATGATGAACGCGGCGACGTCCCGGCGTTTAAGCACCGCCTCCAACGCGCCCGGATCATTGAACGGCACCTGGAGGAATTCGTCCGGCCGATCGGCCAGAAAGATCTTTGAGAAGCGGTCGTCGCCTGTGGCCACCGAAAGGCCGGAATGGCCGTGATAGCCCTTGATGATCGAAACGATCTTGCGGCGATCCGTCGCATAGCGCGCCGACTTGAGAGCAATCTCGACAGCCTCCGCGCCACCCGCGCCGAAGATGGCGTACTTCATGCCGGGCGCCGTACCCACCAACTTCTCGGCATAGGCCGTGCGCGCCACGGACGGGAACCAGTGGTTGCCCATGTCGAAATAGTCGAGCGCCGACTTCAGCGTCGCAACGAGTTCGGGGTTGCGATGGCCAAAGTTGTAGGTGCCGCCATTGAGATGCATGTCGATGAGGCGCCGACCCGACATGTCGTACAGGAAGTAGCCCTCCCGACGATCAATGACGAGATCAATGCCCGCGTCCTGCCAGAACTTCACCTTGCCGGGGTTCCAATAGGCTGCCGCCTTCTCGTAAAGGTCCTCTTTGGACTCGTAGCTGAAGAAACCGTAATCGAACACATGACCTCCAAGTTGGTCATATTATTGTTCAATAATGCCCGACATACAACACTTAGAGGGAAAATACCTATAAAGACGGATGAATCTCCACTTCTTGCCCGAGATTCGGGCATTTTTCACCACGTTGGGACAGCAAAATGCTGCGCCGCACCAGAACGCGCTGGGAATGAGCCGCCCATCGGAATGTCTCGTTTCTTGTGTGGGAGGTCGGGCGGAATTGCATGTTTCGGCTCGGCGCGCCTGCTGCAAACGGCAGGGGAGCCTCCGGATCCGGACATCCAGGATGCACGGCAGATCGCGTCGATGACGGCCGACCCGCGGATCCCAACGGCAGGAAAGGATCATTGCCGTCCCTGACACACCCTCCGGGTGCATCAGCGGTTCGGGCCTGTTGATGGCGCACGCGACCGCCAGGCGAGTGCCGGTCGTCCGCTCCGTCCGACGGGCCTCGTGACTCGCCATGCGCCCGCACCCCTGTGCGGACGTGCAGCTCCCACGGCGCTGCCAGCCGGCCAACGTGAGTCGGCCGCCAAGTGCCTCCTTCGCGTTCGAGGCGTGCGACCCGATGAGGTCGATGGGCTGGCTAGACGTGCTCGGTGCAGGTCGACCAGAGGACTTCGGTCAACGTACGCAGCCCAAGCGCCAGCTCTGCTGTCGAGGTCATCTCGTCCGAGTGGTGAGTGATGCCACCGGCACTGAGCACGAAGATCAACCCAGCCTCGCAGAGGTCAACGAAGTTCATCGCGTCATGCCCCGAGATCGTGTCTATGACCATGAATGCAACCTCGAGTCGGTCAGCACCATCTTCAATCCAGCGCCTCAATTTGGCCGTGAGCATCGCAGGCACGCCGCGATGCCGCCCGACATCTCAATCGAACAAAAAACAGTGGGATGCCGCAACACTCGATCCGACGTCATGCCAGATCTTTGGTTGGCCGGTGGGGTTGATCGCACTGGTCGACGCGACCCACCCCCGGTTCTACGATCGCTGTCTCAGAACGAGTGCCCGACGCCGACCTCGGTTGTATTGTTGGCGCTGGCTGTCTGTCCCTTGGCGGAGCTAATGCTCGCAAACACGTTGGTTCGCTTGCTGAGATAGTACTGATACCCCACCGAGACCTTTCTGAGTCCTTCCTGGGCCACCGTTGCGGTGTTCCAGTCGTTGAGGTGCGAGTAGGCGGCTCTGACCAATCCCAGTCCGACAGGGGCGGTCATTGCCACCGAATAGGAAGTGTAGGAAGCTCCCGCAACCTCGGACCTTGAATACGAGAACATGGGACGCACCACGCCGAAGTCGTAGGCCCCCGCAATTGTGGCCAGATGGTCGTAGGGCCCCGTCCCATCGAATCCCTTGCTTCGGTCGTAGCCGAGTCCCAGCCAGATGGGCCCATCCTTGTAGTTGACGGAGCCGCCGTAGTCCCTGCCCTTGGCGCCTTCTCCCGGAGAACCTGCCAGGGCGATCGAGAATCCCTTGATGTTCGGCGACGAATATCCAACCGTGTTGTCCGTCCGCAAATAGGCGGTGCTCGTGTAGTTTGCCTGTTGGATCTGCCATCCCACCTGTGCGGCGCTACCGTCCCAGTACCAGGGATCAGCGAACAACACCATGAAGGAAGCCGGTGTCAACGAACGGCCGGCGTAGAGTTCTCCCCAGTTGCCGCCGATCTTGATCACCGATCGACTGGCCCAGAAAGGCGCCGAAGAGGTGCCGGTGTCGACAGCCGCGAAGGTGCGGAGTTGAAAGCCCGCATACAGACCATCGCCCAAGTCCTCTTTCCCGGAGAAATCGATGACCGACGATTGATCGTTCAGGGCCCACCGATTTGCCGTGGCCCCGTCGATGGGGGTAGTGCCGCCGTTGCCGCGGGCGACCGCAACCTGCAGATTGCCAGAGATGGTAATCGATGATTGGGCGACGGCGCCGACGACGAAACCGCCAAGACATGCAAAAACGATTGATTGCTTCATGGGAACAAACCTCCTCAAAATGTTTGGGCTTCACCCGGATTCGGGCAATGGCTAGCGCTCCCCGTTCCATAAATGGCGGGTGCGATTGGGAAAGACGGTCAGCGTGCGGGCGGCGGGGGACCGCGGTTCTGTATGAGTGCCGTGTACATGCCGCAGGCGGTCGTTGGTCGACGGCCGTCAACGTTGCAAGGCGGTGGCGGAACGAAACGCGGCTTGGGCTCGATACCCGATGACCTGATCAGGAGGTTTCCTGACGCGCCGAACCTCGACATGGAGGAAGCGCCACCGATGCCCTGATCCAGGCGGCCCCGGCCGTGAAGGCAGCTCGAGGGAGGCAGCGCCCCTGGCGGCGCAAGGAGGTGCGGGCGGATGAAGCCGCCGGCCCGATTTCGCCGCACCCCGGGCCAGATGCGGTACGACCCGCACAGGCGCCGTTCCTCAGCGCGCATCAGATGAAGGCGGCGGCTGCGCCGGCCATCGATCCCACGATCACCGCCTCCGCACCGGCGCATTTTCACACCGTGGGGGTTCCAGCCAGCAGCGGCTTTTCCGTTGAGGTCCGTGTCGGACTGGCGGGTGAAGAAACCGTGGTCGACCACATAACCTCCAAGTTGGTCATATTATTGTCATTAAATGACCGACATGAAGCACATTTAGCCAACATTCTTACAATAAATGTGTCAATCTATGGTTACTGCCCGACTTACGGGCATTTCTCCCCAAGTCAGGGCACGTTGCGCCAGCAGGGGTCGGCTGTCGGGTCGGTCGTACCTGTCTCTAGCTGCCAATGTGGGAACTCGGGCAGAATCGCCATGCTTTCCGAAGCGTCCTTCCAGACGGAGCCGCTGTGGAATTCCTTGATTGCCGGCGTCCACGCCGGACACCCACCCTGACCGGATCGCATCCATGGCGCGCCAACTTCGCAAGTCGCAAAGGCAGGAAAAGATCCTTGCCGCCCTTCACTTGAACCCGTCGCTTCGGGTGCATCAGTTGTCGGACACGCTGGCCGTTTCGGCCGAGACCGTCCGACGAGACCTTGCCGAACTCGACGAGTCGGGCAAGATCAAGCGCACCTACGGAGGCGCCGTCCGCGCGCAAGAGTTCGAGCCTGCCCTTTCGGAGCGTTTGATGCTCAACGTACGCGAGCGCCAGGCCATTGCCGAGCGTACGGTCGGCCTACTGCGCGGTGTCGAAGCCATGCTGATTGGTGGCGGCTCCACAACGCTTCACTTCGCGAAAGCGCTGAGTGCGACGGAGCAGCCGCTGACCGTGATTACCCCTGCCTACAACGTAGCGCTGGAGTTGTCGCGAAACCCTCGCATTGAAGTCATATGTCTGCCGGGCACCTTCGATGGGCACGAAGGGCTTGTCCACGGCCCATCGACGATCTCCGCCCTCGCCCGCTTTCATCTACCAGTTGCAGTGATCGGCGCATCCGGCCTCCACCGCGCAGGAATCAGTGAGGCCATGCCTGGTGCGGCCGAGGTTTACCAAGCCATCATCACCAACGCCGACCGCGTGTTCATCCTCGCGGACAGCTCCAAGTTCAACAAGCGCGCGCTAACCCTGTTGAGCGACTGGCAAAGCAACTTCACCTTGGTGACCGACTCCGAGCCCGAAGGCGAACTTCGCGCTGCATTGGAGGATCGTGGCGCGAGCATCGAGATCGCAGAGCCTGCGAACTAAAAAATCTGAGACGTTGGTTTATGTCTAAGTGCATGCTGCGCATCTGTAGGCATCGAAGCGACGCAAGCGGGACAACGCGCGGCGGATTCAACTGGAGATGCCCCTCTGCTTGCCCAATTGCCAAGTCGCTGATGCCCCACGCACAACGGCAGACACCTGCCGCCCCAAACGCTGCTCCACTACAGGCCTCCACGGCACCAGGCTAAAACCCATGCCGTCATCGAGCATCGCAAATCGCCCGCTTCCCAGTTGGATCAATTGGCGGTAGACGCCGTTGACCCGGTCGCCGTCGCGCGTCGGACGGTAAGTCAGCCCCATCTTGTCCTGGAGGGCCTTTCCGGCTTCTGACAGCTCACGATCGCGCAATGTGCCCAGCAGGTTGCGGGCGAGTACGACGCGCTGGCCGCGGTGCTCTGCCAAACCCTGTTCAAGGAGGAAGCCGACGCGACTTCGCATCGCCTCACGCGCTTGGGCGCCGAACCCTTGCACTGCCAGTCCCTTTCCATCGACCACCAGTTGTCGGTCCAGCCATGTCACGCCAATGGCGCGTACCTGCTGCTCAATGGGCATGTGAGAGCGTAGTTCAACAGCGATCCCTCCGATCCGCTGCGCATCGTGCGCCTGAGCTCGCGACACCAGATCCTGTGGCACGCGCCAGGCACCGTCCGCGATGCGCTCCACGATGCCCCCGCGTCGCAGCGCCTCCAGCCGACGCACGTAGGCATCGACCGTGGTTTGCGGGTCTCGCTCCGTCTCCTGGCGAAGCTGCACGAGGTGGTCCGCGCTGCGATAGACACCGTCGCGTGCCAAGCTGCTGATGGTGCCGTCCACCGCCCGCACCTGCCCCGTCGGCTTTACTTCAACGATCCCACCCACCGGCAGCACAGCCAGGTCGGCGCCGGCCGGCAGCTTGAAGTAGTGGGCGCGGCCGTCGATGCCGTCGACCACCAGATACCCGCGATCGTTCAGTTCGTCGGCCAGACCCTTGTCCGCGATGCGACCGATGATCGATTCCTCTTGCACGGTCTCAAACATCACGCACTCCCGCTGCTGCCCGCGAAGCGCCCGGTGCATGGTGCGTAGGATGTCGCCCCGCTCCCCCATGGCCGCGAGCGTCGATTCCATCCGGGGCGACAGCCGCCAGCGGTTACTGTCGATCCGCTCGGCCAGTTCCATCGCCTCCAGCTGCTGCAGCCGGGCGCGCAGCATCGCCCCGCGCTGCTGGCCGTTCGGCTTCTCCGCCAAGTCCACGATATTCACGGACGCCTGTCGCAGCAGCGCACGATCCAGGCTGGTCAACCGTTCCTGCTCGACCTCCCGCAGCAGCCCCTGCCGGATCTCCAGTTCGGTGCGCGGGCCGAGCCATTCGGTCGCCAGCTCGCTCGCGCGCATGCGCATGCCGTGCGCCACATAGTCCGGTGCGATTACCAGGTCTTGGCCGTTGGCCGCTCGTCCGCGCAGCACGACATGGGTGTGCGGGTTGTCGGTGTCCCAGTGATCAACGGCCACCCAGTCGAGCCGCGTCTCCAAGTCGGTAGCCATGCGCTGCATGAGCTCGCGCGTGTAGCCTCGCAGCTCCTCGAGCTGCTCCGCATCCTCGACCGAAACGATGAAGCGGAACTGGTGGCGATCGCCCCGGCCGCGTTCCTCGAATGCCTTGAGATCGGCGGTGTCGGTCTCAGGACCGTAGGCCTGGCCGCGCTGGCCCTCGCGTGTCACGCCGTCGCGTTCGATGTAGCGCAGGTGCGTGGACACCGAGTTCGCACCAGCCTTCTTCAGAACGACGTAGCGAGACTTGATGACGACACGCCGGGCGGTGGCTCCCAGCGTTCGGCCCGCCATGCCGGCGGCGACACGACCACGACCGAAGGTCGATGCGGGCCGCACACCATGCGCGCCGGATGCGTGCGCCCCAGACTTGGAAACCTGCTTCAGTACCTGCGACACGAATCGCTGTGAGCGCGGTCCCGCGCGCGACTTCGGTGGCGCCGGCTTGACGCGAAAGCTATCGTCGTCACGCTTGGCCATGACAATTGCTCCAGCGCAGCACAGCGCAGTCGATCGAAGGCAGCACGCTACAAACCCTACAGGTATGCGGCCTCGCGTTCGTGCGCGGCACAAGCACCGCAAGGTGCCGTGCTGCGCCCAACCCACGTGCAGACTGGTTTTGCGGCCGGGCATGTGCCGGCCCTTTTATCTTGCCCTCCGCCTTCGCCCCTCGCATTCGCTCCCGGCTCCGGCCCGCCGCCGGCCGCGCACGGGGTGCGCACCGCCGTCCGAGAGGCAGCGGCTGTACAGCGCGCGCTGCACGCTGGCGGCAGACAGTCTGCACGACTGAATGCGGCCCACGCCGGGGTTCCGGTGTTGTTCGGCTGCGGGCTCGGCGCACACCTCGACGCGTCGCAATCGAACACCCCGCGCAGTCGACGCAGGTGCGAGAGTGCAACTTCACGGCGAGCTCCAGGTCCACAGCGGCTGCGCAACGCCGATCACGGCGGATGCGGCAATTGGACCGAAGTAGCGACTGTCAAACGACGCAGGGTTCGTGTCGCTCAGCAGGAACAGCTCGCCCTCGGCGAGCGCCCTGCACTGCGCCCACGATGGCAACGGGCGGAGCGCGCCATCGTGCGTTCGAGCAGTCGCCACGACGGTGCCATCGACGCGGACGATCCGTTCACGAGCGCACACAACCTGCGGCGCGACGGCGCCGATCCGCTTGAGGATCGGCACGCCTTCCGGCAGATAGCCGCGCTGCGCCGCGAGGGCGGCCGCGCCGGCAGGAAGCCGAGCCAGCACGATGGCGTCAGCGCGCAGCGATCCGACGTCATCGATGCGGCCGACGCGGTACCAGCCGCGCGGCACGCTGTCGCTCGGGTTGAAGACGATACCGATGGGCATCGTCTTCGCTGCCGGCGTGCACAGCGCCGCCGTACCGAGCAGCATGCACGCGAAGAGCACGTACCTTCTCGCGTCGATGTTCATCGAAGCGCCTCGCGCGCCATGTGCGCCGCGTGGCGCTCGCACGTGTAGTCGGGCAGCGGCTGGCGCGCAGCCAGCCGGTTGCCGACGGTCTGCCAATACGACGATGCAACAGCCGACGGATCGATGCCCGACTGTTCGATGCCGTCGACGATGGCGAGCACGGCCTTGACGCGGGCTTCGCCATCGGCGCGCAGCAGGATGCGCGCGCCTGGTACCACGCCGCTGATGCGCTGCATGCCGTCGAACGGTGTCGGCGCCTGCAGCATCATGAGCTGCCAGAGCGCCGTCCCGTAGTCGTTGCCAATCCACTTCACGCGGCAGCAGACCGCGCCGGGCTCGAACGTCGCGACGCGCCGCCAGCGATCCAGAATGGTTTCGCGCACGGGGCGGCCGAAGCGCAGCCAGACGTTGACGCGATGCTCGACGAAGGCGAGCGAGACGCGCACGTGCGGTGGAGCATGCGAAGCCCCGTCGAGCCGCACATCCAGGGGCCATGGCCGCGTTGCTGGCTGCGCCGATCGCATGTCCGGCTGCATCACGATGCCCCCTCCGGGTATTCGCGCTCCAACAACTCTCGCAGCATGTCAGCCGCCGTGATGCCGCGCCGAAACGCGATCACCTTGATGCGTCCGCGCAGCGCGGGCGTCACGTCTAGCGTGAGCCGCGCGGTGAAGATCGAGCCTTTCGCAGGTTCGGCGGACGAATCGTCCCGATGCACCCAGGCTGACGCCGGATCGGCCGCAGGCCTGCGGCCGATCCGTGCACGGTGAGGCTTGGCGGATGTTGCCGGCGCCGTCATCGCAGCATCTCCGCCACCGTCTGGGCCAGCGCCGCGATCTCGCGTGCGGCGGCACACCGAGGCGCCACTTCGAATGCCAATCTGCCGGCAGCCACGCTGTCGGCGAACACGATGCGCTGCGAGACCTCCGCCGGCAGCGCACCGAACGGCTGGCCTGCCAGCGCCGCGCGCGCCTCGCGCCCGATGACGGTGCCGACCACGCGTCGATTGATGACGAAGGCCGCGCGCAGCTGTGGCCGGAAGACCTGCGCCTCCACGATGAGGCTCACCATCTCTTGCGTTGCCCACACGTCGTAGGCGCTGGGCTGCACCGGGATCAGCACCAGGTCGGCGGCGAGCAGCGCGGAGCGAGCCAGGGCTGCCACGCGGGGCGGCCCGTCGATCACGACCAGATCGGCCTGCAGGGCGATCTCGGGCACTTCCCGGTGCAGCGTGTCCCTGGCGAGCCCAAACACGCCGTAGAGCCGTCCATAACCGCTCTGCAGGCGTCGCTGGGACCAGTCCAATGCGGACCCTTGCGGATCGGCATCGAGCAGCGTCACGCGCTGTCCCTGCCTGGCGAACTCGCCGGCGATGTGCGTGGCGAGCGTGGTCTTGCCGGCGCCGCCCTTCTGGTTGAGCAGCGCGATGACTTTTCCGAGCCGCCCTTCTTCTCTTCCTGGCTGGCGGGTTTGGTATTGGTTTTCAACGCCTCCGGAAGGAGCACTGCTCGTTTCCTGGGCACTGACGTTCGCTCTTTTATCCATGAGTTATGTATTCGGTTAGAGAGTTACGGCGACCGCAAAACGTTGCGCGGCGCGGCTTGGCGGCCGACCCATGCGTGTGATCACCCGAGTCCTTTGCGTGTGATCACCCGAACCTCGTGCGGGCGATCACCCGAGTCCGTCCACAAGCTGTCCACCAGGTTCTCCACTGCGGCTGTGGACAACTCGGCGGCCGCCGTCGAGGACGGCGAAGGCCGCGGTCCGCTGCGAAAGCGCAGCCACTCGGCATCTCCGACGCGCTCGAGGGCGAGCCAATACCCGGGCAGCGGCTGCCGGCGCACCAGGCGCCGCAGCTGCAGCGCGAAGTCGCTGTAGCGCTGCAGGCTGCCGGACTTCAGGTGCAGGTGACGCAGTTCGAACTTCCAGCCGTGGACTTGCCGGCCGCCGTGCTTGCGCACGAGCCGGTACAACCAGCGCTCGATACCGCCGGTGAGGCGGAAGTACGCCGGATCCAGCGTCAGCACCAGCGTCTCGTCCATCACGCCGGAGAAAAACCAGTCGGCGAGGATCAGCTCGATGCCATCGGAGCGGCCGTCGGGCCGCACGTGCTCCCGCCACTCGTTGATCCACGAGAAGCGGTGCATGCGCTTGCCGGCCTGGCGGATGGAGGTCGCCACCGTGGTGGACTGCAGCCGGTCCAGCGCTGCGCGCAGCAGCTGGTAGTCGGTCGAACCAGTGCTGCGCCGTGCGAAGCGCAGGATCTCGTGCGGTGTCGCCTGCATCAGCCGCGACGGCTGGATGCCCGCATCACGGGCTTCCATGATCTGGCTCGCGGCCCAGATCAGCACGTCGGCATCCCAGATCGTCGCGATGCCATGTTCGGGCACGCCTTCGACCGTGAGGGAGATGCTGCCGGCCTCGAAGCGGATCGGCACCACCCTGCGCGACTTCGCGAGCGAGAAGAACGGATAGGCCATCAGGTCCTGCGCATCGCGCGGCGCCATGTCGCCGGGCAGCGCGCGGAACAGCGTGAGCTGCTCGCGTTCGCTCGGGCGCTTGGGCATGGCGCGACTCCGGCCGAAGTTCAACGGACGGAGTCCCGTTGCACGTAGCCCGGATCGGAGGTCATGCCGTAGGCACGACCGTCCGCCCAGGCGCGCAGGTCGACGGCCGCGTAGACCACGCGCGCGCCGAACTTGCGGAAACGCGGACCGCCACCGAGCACGCGCTGCTTCTCCAGCGTGCGCGGCGACAGCCGCAAGAAGGTGGCCGCTTCGTCGGTGGTCAGGAACTCCGGATTGGCGGGCGCCGCCGGTACCGCATTGGGCTGTGGCGCAGCCCCCGCTATGGGGGACGGACGCAGGGAACTCGCAGTGGGCATGAAGGCCTCCATCGAAGTGGATGGGCCGCGAACCAATCGCGGCCGACGGAGGCAGTCTCGGGAGCAACGCCGTGCGGCGGCAGGGAGAGATTCAGCGCGCGGGTTCGCCTCCGGGGGCGTCTCCAACGCCATTCGCCGGGCTGCTGTGGACGCCAGCCAGCGCAAGATAGCCGCCGTCCCGGTACGCCCGCGCTCGCCGCAGCAGGTGACGCACCTGCGCGCGCAGCTCGCCGTCGGCCTGCCAGCGCCGCACGACGGCCTCGAGGCCGAACAGCACCTGGGCGATGTCACGCTGGGAGGCGCCGGCCTGAGCCCCATCGAGCGCCTGCAGCGCGCGGAGATGCAGCGTTGCAGCGCGCGTCACGGGACGCGCCGCGGAGACACGCGGCGCCTCACCCGTCAGCAACCGCGCTTGCGCATCGAACGCGCCCAGCCGCATGCGCAGTCCCGGAACCAGGGGCACGGTGACGGCATAGGCCGAGCCATCTCTCAAACCATCGGAGAGCGTCATGCGAAGGAACCGCGCCGACACCTTCGCCGTCAGCAACAGGCCGTCGACGTCCCCCACCAGGCGCTTGTGGCCGGGAACGCGCCAGAGGTCAAATCGAAGCCGCTTCGGATCGGTGGCGGGCCGCTGCGCGGCACGCACCAGCAAAAGGTCATCGGTGTCGATCAGCCATTGCGGATGCGCTTCACGCGCATCGAGGTTCGGGTCTTCGACGCTGTCGCAGGCCCCAGCGCTCGGCATCGCCCTTGCGCCCCAAAGCGAGCCAAGCGGCCCGATAGCCGGCGTGGCGCCGCAGGTACTCCCACGCGAGCGCCAGGGCGTCCAAGTCCAGCGTGTACAGGTACGCTGCCGAAACGCCCCAGGGCGGCGGCAGGTCGTCGTGCTTGTGAGTCATCACAGCAGGCCTCCTTGGCCGCAAAGCTGCCATGAATCGTCATCGAGTGGGCTGCGTTCGCGGCGAGGCCTCGTCGCGCGGAGCGCGACCGGTTCAGTCGTTGATCGAGCCGTCGCGCATCGCCTCGCTCGCGTAGGCAGACAGCGACTGCCTCGGCTTGAAGTGCGGATCGGCGACGACCCGCATGCCGCGAGGCCCGCGCATGGCGTCGAGGGCACTCAGGCTGACGTGACCGAGCTCCGGCGCGCCGATGCCTGCATCGCACAGGCCATACGCTCGATCACCGTCGTTATCGAGGTCCGTCAGCAACCACACGGCGCCGGCGTCGAGCGTGTACAGCTTGACGACCGGATACGGGTCGATGGTTTCGCCGCGCGCACGCGCAGCACCATGACCCAGCATCTGGGCGCGCTGCTCGTCGGTGATGAGAGGCATGGTGCGAAGGAGAAGTCCGGGAATGCTATGCACGATCGGGCGCTTGGAAAACCTGTGGCAACTACCGATGCGGATGTCGCCACCGGACCAAAGAGTTAAACCTAACGTGGTTTTAATTGTGCTGACCCTTGACGCTTCTGTCCATGCAGAAGCGTGTCATTCAGCGAGGACGGCCAGTCGGCTCGACGACCTTCGAGGTCGAGCCGGCGCTGGCCTTCGGCGCTGCAGTGCGCGCCGCGCGAACCGAAGACGGCATCGCCCAGGAAACGCTGGCGCACATGGCCGGCGTCGAACGTTCCCACATGGGAAAGATCGAGCGCGGTGAGCACATGCCCACGCTCGTGCTGATCCTCAAGATCGCGCGGGCGCTGGGCCGCAGCGCCGGCGAGCTGATGTTGGAGACGGAAGCGAGGCTTCCGTCGGATTGGCATCAGCCGCTCGGCGGCTGATGCCCACGGCGTTTACGCCGTGATGCGGCCCGCGAATCGGGCCTCGCGCGCATAGGCACTGATCGCCTTCTCTGCTTTGAAGTGCAGATCACGCTCGACGGGCAGGCCCAAGCGCCCCCGTACCGAATGCAGGTCTGCCAGGCTCACATAACCCAGCTCCGGGAAGCCGTGACCCAGGTCGCACAGACCGAACGCGTGGTCGGCGTCGTCTGGATCGATCTCGGTGAGCAGCCAGGTCGCGCCGGCATCTGGGGTGAATAGCTTGACCACCGGTGTCGGATCGAAATTCTCGGATTCGACTGAACGCCGGCCGTTGGCCAGCAGCTGCGCTCGTTGTTCGTCAGTGATGAGGTTCGTCATGGTCTCTCCTTCGAAGGATTCAGGGCGGGATTGCCCGAGACCACGGGAGGCACGGCGCAGCGCAGCCGTCAGGGTTCGCAGACGGCCGACAGGACGCGAGCGTGCAAGGCACGCGCAGACCTTGACGGCGAGATCGGCGTGCAACGATGAAGGGAACAGCAAATCAGCCTCAACCCCTGCCGCATTGACGCAAGCACCGCGCGCAGCACCGACGGTGCGGAGGCGTCAACGATGGAGGCCCGAAGGGGCGAGACGCCGCAAGGCGGCTCGATGCGCAGCACGACAGCGCGGCCCGGCATCGCCGGGAGACGCACAAAGCCGTACAACCTCGAAACCGCATCTGCTGAAAACCTGAAAACCGCAAACCCCAATCCGCGCTTCTTCGCAAATAGGCAGACTCACCGATCCACGAGATCGGCTTTACGCCGAAGCAGGCAAACGGATCTCCGCTTCGACGCCGATTCGTACCTCCGAAAAGGCGCAAACGCGCAGAACACCCGCGCTCGGACGCAACGGGGCGCCGTGAATCGCGACCCGTCGCGGGCATGGCGAAACTGTGGGGGAGAAAGGCGCCCCGCTCGGCGGGGCGCCGAGGCGACGCTCAGTCGCCCTTGCTGCGCGACCAGATCAGGCTGTACTCGCCAGGCTCGCCCTCGACCATGCGGGCGTAAATCGTCGCCGGGAACGACGGGTCATCGAGCGTCACCGACAGGTAGGGCCGGTCCGCCTTGCTGACCTTCTTCCACGCCGCGCCGATCTCGTAGTTGCCGCTGGCCTGGACACGGTAGTCCGGGGCGTTCTCGCTTTCCTTGTCGTTGGGGACGAACTTGACCTTGACGTTGAGCGTCAGGGTGCGAACCGTGCCGGTGAAGCTGTTGCCTTGCGCGGTGAAGGTGCCGATGTGAGCCATGATGAAGTCCTTTCGAGGTTTGCAAGGTCGCGCCCATCGCGGCCTTGGCGGGATCCGCAGGGGCGAGGCACGGGCGGGCTGCACCGAAGGCCGCAACGCAGTGGAGGACCGGCAGGCGTGGCGATTTTGTTGCGCGAGGAAGGCACACAGTGCCGGGGAAAATCGTTGCGCCGGACGGTTGCAGCCATAAAGCCCGAGGCGCAGCCGGTGCTTCGCCAGGATTCCCGACAAGTACAAGGCCGCACTGGGAGTGACCGTTTCCGGAAGGACGCATGGCGCCGGTACCCTCACCGCCCTGCAGCGTTCCGGCGCGCACCCTGATGCAGTCCAGGTCCATGTCGCCCGGACAAGGATGAACGCCACCCCGCATCGAGACAGCGGACGCGATCGGCATAGAGTGCGTGATTGAGAAGAGCATGGTGGAAGACCCGTCGACGAGCCGCCCGTCGTTCATTGCGACCCGACCACCAGCGTCGAGCAGGGCATCGCGACGTGCAACCTGACGCAGCGAGCGCTGTCGCACGATCGCGCACCCCCCACGCGGCGGGGCGCGCAATTTTTGGGCATCGGGAATTGAAGCGCGCGCAGCACACCTGCCGCACGCGCCGCGCCGATCCGGAGGCCACGGTCGAGGCCGCGGCCTCACAACCAAGCAACCGGGTGCATGTCTTCGCGTTCTACCGACTCGGCACCAAACCAGATCGAGCTGCGAGTTTCACCATGCTTGCTCTGTCCCGCAAAGCGGGACGCCCTCGACGGGACAGTAGTGCGTCAGTCCAGCGATCCGAAATTGCCACCGGGTGTCGGTCACTTCCGAGCGGTTCACAATCCAAGGTGGCTCGCCCGGCGCGCCATGACGGACCGGACTTTGTCGACCACTTCCGCCGATCCGCCCACATAGACCATGCGCTCGCTGGATTGACCTGCGTCCCAATTCAACGAGTGTGTCCGGCCGCATTCCTCGAAGATCACCGAAGCGGCGCAGACGTCCCAGATGTGGTCGTCCAGTGCGACATAGACGTCGCCATGGCCCAGAGCCACGGCGGCCAGTGCGGCGGTCGCGGAGCCAAGACGACGTTCGGAGCCTTGGAGTTCATCGCGAACCAGGGTCGTGAGCCACCGGTGCGAGTCGGTGTCGAGCAACGGCCCCGCTGCGGTGAAGGCAACGACGTCCTCGAGCGTTGCTGGCTTCGGCAGCGCAACGCCGTTGAACCAGGCGCCAAGGCCTGAGGCGGCGGACAACATCCACCCCATGGCTGGCAGGTAGATCGCGGCCACCAACGGTCGGCCGTGCGATAGCACGCCGACCGACACGCCCCAGTGCGGCATCCCGCGGATGAAGTTGTGCGTGCCGTCGATCGGGTCGATGATCCACAGCCGACCCGACGCGCTCGGCTGCCGTGCGCCCTCTTCTCCCAGCACCCCATCGTTCGGGAATTCGGCCCGGATGCGGCTGACGATGAACCGCTCCACTTCGCGATCGGCCTGGGTCACGAAGTCCTGTTTGCCCTTGCGTTCGATCGTCAGCTTCCAAAGCGCACGTTGATGTTGCAACGCCAGGTCGCCGGCGCATCGCGTGACGTCGGTGAGGCAGTTGAGGAAGTCGCTCGTCATCGCGCCGCCTTCTCCGGGACGCGGGTAGCCCACGCGCCGGATTCAACAGACTGCAAGAAGATAGAGGAAAGGAAGAATGGGCGCATGTGACGGAAGGCGCGACGGCTCATGGCAACAGAGCTCCTGTGTCCCGGTCATAACGGAAATCATCTTCCAAACGATCATTCAGGAAGAACTGAATCCGACCATTGGCAGGATCGTCGTCCGCCCGGATGCGAAGCCGAGTCAACTGATCTCGATAGTTGCAGGACAGGTCCACGCCCGAGTCGAATCCGCCAGCGACCGGCGAGAACAGGCAGGCACCGTCGGGCGAGGACAGCTTGAGGTGCCCCCCCGAGGTGATCGTGTGGCTGTAGAGGACTCGTCCTTCCGGCGTCGTCGTCTTGTCTTCTGCTCCAAGTGGGACCCATCGCTTGACTTTGACGCGATCCTCCAAGGACTTGAAGTCGTAGCTCAGGTTCCCGAAAAGAAGCCCGTCGGGTGCAATGTAGAAGTGACCCACCTTGCGAACCCTGGGTGAATCCTTCCAGTAAAGGTGCATGTGCCAGTGCGGCGGCCAGTCGTCATGGGCATCACCCGGGCCCAGCGTCGGATAGTTCGTATCGAAGTTCATCAGCATGATCGTCTGTCCGCCGTGGCCTTGAATCGCGGTGTCGAGCCGTAGCGCCTTGATGGCTTCTCGCGCTGCGAACTGAAGATTCAGCGCAGCTTTCGCCTCGACCAGCGGCCAAGCACCGTTGGCATAGGCGCCGCGCCGCCGCGCCTCGTCGGCGTGGCCAATGCGAATGTAGATGCCGGGCGTTTCGATGAAGGTGTAGTGCTCGGACACATCGGCCAAATCGTCCGGCGGCAAACTGACGCCTCGCAGCTCGGATGGAATGCTGAAGGTGATGCCGTCGGCGACTTGCTGATAGTCGACTCTCGCAATGCCGTTGGCTCGCGCCTCTGGTCGCACGAAGTATCGTCCGGCAAGTTCGATGTCGGTAGAACTGGCAAGCACACCCCGCACCTTCGTGGGATCGACCTTGACGTGAAACGTGCCCAGACCCGCCTTGGAGTCAGGCACCCAGACGTGAAAGAAGAACTCCTTCGAGTTCTGTCCGCTCGTGTGCTCGTCGGTCGCAACCGTGCATCCCGGCGGTGGAACGACAGACCAACTCACCGTCTCAGAGTCTGCATTCGTCGTCAGAATTCGAATACCGAGGAATGCCTGTTTCATGGAGGAATCTTTGGCCGAAGCATTGAAGCTGGAGAAGGCGCAGACGACCCACACCAGCAAGGGCAAGATAAAGCGTGGCATGGCGCCGCTCGAATATGAAGATTTCTGGAAAGCGAAGCCGCGCTCGTCCGCGGAGCAAGCGCGGCTTCGCCAGTTCAGCGAAGGTCGGGCGTATAGCGGAGTCCGATCCAGAAGGTGGTCGGAACCGTGTACTCGTCGCGGAGGAGGTTCTTGTCGGGTCCCGTCACGCTGGTCACCCGCGCCTTGGTGATATTCGATGCTTGCGCAAAGACGGACCAACCCTTCTCAAAGGCATACGTCGCCGAAAGATCGAGCTGATTCCGCGGCGCCCAATACAAGTCTTGCCAGGCAACATCGTTGAAGACCGCGCGCAGCGCCCTGCCCTGCCGGTTGAACGCAAGGCGTGTTTCAAGGCCATCCTTGACGTAGAAGGCACTGGCGTTGAACGTGTAGTCGGGCTGGTTCACCAGGTTCCCGACGGTGCGCGTGCCTCCAGCGGAGAGCGGGACATCCAGTCGTCCCCTGAGCAGCGCGACATTGGTGCTCGCGCCGAAACCGTTGAGGATCGGGTCGATGAAAGCCAGCGAATTGACCGTCCCGTTCAGCTCGAGGCCCCCGATGCTTGCACCCGAGCTGTTGACAGGGCGCGTGACCACGGCGTTCGCATAGGTCACCCCCTGATAGGTGTACCCCTGCGTCGCGGCATTGAAGATCTCATCCTTGATCTTCTTGTAGAACGCTGCGACCGATACGAGTCCGCCGTACTGCTTCGAAGTCAGCCAATCCAGGGACAGATCGAGATTGGTCGAGCGACGCGGTTTGAGATCAGGATTGCCGACGGTGACACTGACACCGGTTGCATTGGGATTGCCCTGATCGCTCGGGTTGACGAAGGCGACCGAGCTTCTGGCGGCATAGCTGTCGTAGCTCGGCCGCCCGATGGTTTGGCTTGCTGCCGCTCTGACATCCAGCGCCGGAGTCGCATGCCACTTCACGATCCCGGAAGGCAAGACATAGGTATAGCTGGAGCTTGTTGGCATGTCCTGGAATGCGCCATTGACGAGCAGCCGCCCGACGGTGGACTGCTTCGTGCTGTCGAGGTGCAGGCCCGCCTCGGCGCTCATCTCATCGGTCTGCGTGCCCACGGTCGCGTAGGTGCCCAGCGTCTTCTCCTTGTGGGTGAAGTTGTCCTGGTTGTTGAACGCAGACTGGTTCGTCTGGTTCAACGCAGACCCGGGCAATGAGTTGAGCTGCGCGAGGAACGCGTTCGGATCGATCGTCAAAAGGCCTCGGCCGTCCTGGGCGTACGGCAAAGGCGCGGTCGGCCCCAGGGCACCAGCGAGCGACAAGGCCGGGGCAGAGGTATTCGGCACGTATTCAAGCCGGTCAATGCTGTAGCCCGGCTTATCCGTCGTATAGCTCACACCGGCAGCGAAACCCACGCCGCGATCGTCACTCCCACGGTTGAAGCCGTAGTCCAAGCGGCCCGTCAAGATCTTGTCATCGGCCTGCCGGTGTATGAAGGGACGATAGTAGAGCAGCGTGTATTGAGACAAATCATTCCGCGCCGCGGGCGGAACATTGAAGCTCTGTTGGAAGTTCGACGTGTCGTAAGTGAAGCCGTATTGCGGCAACGTGACTTGGCTGCTGCCTCCCGTGCCAGGCGCTGGACGAACCACGCCGGTGGCATATTTGACCATCGGGTAGGCCTCGTCGTAAGTCGCACGCGACCAGCCACCGTTGAACGACAACAGTTGACGCTCGTCCGGACGCCACTTGAAGCCTGTTTGCAGGAATTTGGTCTTGCTGATCGTGTTGTCGTCGATGAAGCCCACCTGCTCGAGGCCCCTCGAATAGCTGCCCGAGGTTGGCGTCTGATTGTTGACCGCCCCCCAATCCGGGCGGGCGGCAATGTAGTCCTCGTTGCGCTGATAGTGATCCTTGAAGTAGTAGTACCCGCCACTGAGAGACGTCTCCAGATCATTGGTCGGGCGAGCCTCAAGCTTCAGGGTCGCCCCGTAGCGTTTGCGGTCATTCTGCGAATACCAATATCGATCTTCTTGCGGTACCGCGAAGCCATTTCCAAGCGCCGTTCCAGTCTGGAGTTGGCCCGCGTTGTTGTAGAAGTTGTAGAACTGGACGTCCGAGGTCGCATGCTCGACCGTATAGCTGCTGAGCGCCTGGTAGTTCGCGGCAAAAGTGACTCCGTACGTTTTGTCCGGTCCGAACGTCCTGCTGCCCGTCATGGAAAAGCGCTGACCGGGGTCGGACTGGTTTCTGGGCTTGCTGACATCCGTTGCATGCCCAAGCGCACCCTCCATGGTCAGGAAGGGCGCGCCCCCGCCTTCAAATGCACTGCGCGTCAGGATGTTGATCGCGCCGCCAATGGCGTTCGGATCGAGGTCAGGGGTGTATGACTTGAAGACCTGGAGTTCCGAAATCATCGACGACGGAAGGATGTCAAGTCGCACACCGCGCTGAATGCTTCCGAGCACGCCGTTCGGCGTACCGGGCGATGCGATCGGAAGGCCATCGACCGTGACGTTGGTGTAGGCCGGGCCCAAGCCGCGGATGACCGGCGTGATAGCTTCATCGCGCGGGTGTTCGTTGTCGTTCACGGGTGTGATCGACAGTCCCGGAATCCGCCGCAATGACTCGACGACGGTGGCGTCCGGCAGCGCCCTCACCTCACTTGAGCCGATGGCGTCCACGATGTTCGTCGCGTCGCGCTTGGCATTGATCGCGGCGTTGTTGGCGCGGCGAATTCCGGTGACAGTGACCGACTCGAGCTTTGCAGCGCTACCCGCTGGCGAGGAGGCCGAGGCTGAAGGGGCAGAGGCCGCTTCAGCGGGGGCCGGAAGCGTCCCTGGCGCCGGTGGCGTTTGTGCCAATGCATTGGCACCCAGCAGCAACACAGAGGTGGTGACTCCGCGATAGAGAAGGTGGTTCTGTCGTGACGTGGTCATGTTGGATCTTTCGTGTGGCTTGTCCCATAGGGGCACAACTCATTCGGCACTGGAGGTGCTTCGACAACCGATCTGCGTTGGTCAGACGAGGCGTCGCGCCGGCTCAGCTGCTGTCAAGAGGGTTTGGTATGCGCGATTCGACCGAGGCCACCAGGTGAAGGGCTGCCACAGGCGCAGGAATGCGTTTGCTCACGGGACGGTCCTCACTGGCTGCGCGGGCGCTGCCCCCACTGGACAACTGCGCGCGCTATTGTCACTCTTAAAGAGTGACAAGAAGATGACGCGACTCTATAGGAGGAGCGACTCTCTGTCACTCACAGACAGTGCAATGAGCCAACCTTCCACAATCGATTGCCCCGTGTCAGCCCGCTGATGTGTGAGGACCGCGCGCACGGGCGGCACCTTCATCAGGACGGAGAGGCGTGGCGCCCATGTCCCGAGTCCCGGGCAGATGGCGTGCGGGGCGATTGCGGGTGCGAGGAAGAGCCAATGCCACGCGCCGCCGACGTATGCGGCGGATCCCCTATGTCCTCTCTACAGGGCTCGGCTACGTCGTGGGACCGCCAGCTTGGTGGCGCTCCGGCATCTCAATCGAAGGCGCCAAAAATCGCCCGACCGGTGTCGACCGCAAACAGGTGCAAGCGTTCGCGAGGCATTGCGATGCGCAGGGTGTCGACTGCTTCGAACTGCGCACCATGAGACGTGGCGATGCGGATCGTCACGTCGGACGCCAGCTCGGCTGTCATCACGCGATGCGAGCCGACATCTTCGGTCCGCCGCACTGGCAAGTCGAAAGTCTCCGGCGACGTGCCTGCCGCGGCCAATGCAATGTCTTCGGGCCGAATACCCAACAACGCCTGGCCGCCATATGCGCAGCGTGCCAGCGCCTTGCCGTCGGCCAGCCGCAGGGTCGTGCCGTCCCCGTGCACCGGGATGAGGTTCATCGGCGGAGAGCCAATGAAGCTCGCGACGAAGGCCGAGGCGGGTCGGCGATAGATCTCCTGCGGCGTATCAAACTGCTCGATGCGCCCTTTGTTGAGAACCAGGATCCGATCGGCCAGCGTGAGCGCTTCGACCTGGTCGTGGGTGACGAATACGCTGGTGGCGCCGATGCGCTTGTGCAGGTCCGCCAGCTCGTTGCGCATGTCCTGCCGCATTTGCGCATCGAGGTTGGAAAGCGGCTCATCGAACAACAGCACCTTGGGTTCGCGCACGATGGCGCGGCCGATGGCGACGCGCTGGCGCTGGCCTCCCGAAAGCTGACCCGGGCGCTTGCTCAGATGGGTCGACAACCCCAGCATGGCGGCGACGTCGTTGACGCGCCTGTCTCGCTCGACCTTGCCGAGGCCGGCGATCTTGAGGCTGTAGCCGATGTTCTGGGCGACGTTCATGTGCGGATAGAGCGCATAGTTCTGGAACACCATGGCGCAGCCGCGCTGGCGGGGCTCCAGGTCCTGCACTGCACGCTGGTCGAACAGGATCTTTCCGCTCGAGACCCGTTCAAGGCCCGCGATCATCATCAGCAGGGTCGACTTGCCGCAGCCAGAAGGCCCGAGGATGACCGTGAACTCGCCGGCCCTGAACTCCGCGTTGAGCGCAGGGATGACCTGCACACCGCCATCGTAGGACTTGCTGACGTCCACGAGGCTGATGCAGGCCGCGGACAGATGAAGCGACGTTGGTGACATGGGTCACTTCTCCGAAAGAACGAGGCCGCGGACCATGTAGCGCTGCAGGAACGCGATCACAGCGAGAGGGATGGCGGCGACGAACATGGCGCCCACCATGATCATCGGGAAGTTCGGAATGACGCTGTCGTCGTCGGGCAAGAGACGGGCAAGCCCGACCACGGCCGTTTGCATATCGGCGGTGGAACTGGCGACCAGCGGCCACATGTATTGTGTCCAGCCCGAAAGGAACTCGAGCACGAACAGGCTTGCCAGCGGCGTCATTGCCAACGGCAACAGAATGTCGACCATGAACCGGAGCGGGCCGGCGCCATCCATCTTGGCCGCCTTGACGAGATCGGGGGTCAAGGTGCGAAAGAACTGTCGGAAGAGAAACACGCCCGTGCCTTGAGCGATCAGCGGCGCCGCGAGCCCGAAGTGGGTGTTCAGCACGCTGAGCTGAAGATGGACAGGGGTGCCGGTGACGCTGGCGATCAGCCCGTTCAGCCCGGTGACGTCGAGCAGCGCATTGATGGGCGACAGGACATTGGACGCAACGCCATAGGTCGTGATCACCCGCACGTCGACCGGCAGCATGATCGTGAACAAGATCAACGCAAACAGAAGCGAGCGGTGGCGAATGCTGAAGAACACCAGCACGAAGGCGGCCACGAAAGAGAGCAGGCATTTGCAGGTCGCGACCAACAGCGCCACGACGACGCTGTTCCACAGCTGTACCGGAATGGCCGTCGTCGTCAGCAACTGGCGAAGGTTCTCGAACAGTTGATTGCCAGGCCAATAGGACAACCCGCTGCGAAGAACGGACTCGTAGGACTGGGTCGCCGTCAAAAGCATCAGCCCGAGGGGGCCGATGATGAAGAGCATCCCAAGGGCCAGCAAGATCGATGCAACGATGTTCAGGGAACGCGAGTTTTCGACCATGATCAGCGCTCGTACTGGACCCGTCGTTCGAGATAGAGGAAGTAGAACGCGCTGACGATCAGCATGAAGATGATCAGCAGGACGGTTTGGGTCGCGGCGCTGGACAGGTCGAAGCCGACAAAGCCGGCGACGTAGATCCGATAGACCAGAAGGCTCGTGGCACCGCCGGGTCCCCCCTTGGTCATCGTGTCCACCAGCGAGAAGGCCGAGACCACGCTGTCGGTGAACTCGAGCACCAAGGTCAGAAATATCTGCGGCGTGAGCATCGGCAACTGAATGTCGAAGATGCGCCGCCACGGGCCGGCGCCATCCATGGCAGCGGCATGCATGAGCGGTGCGGGGATGGCGAGAAGACCCGCCAGCAGAACCACGAAATTGAACGGTATGCCGCTCCAGACATGCGCAACAAGCAGCATGATGAAGGCGTCGACCCCGTCGCTGCCGGGATTCCATAGGCCCGGGAACAGCCGATTCAGCGGCGCCAGCAAGCCGACGAACGGGTTGAAGATGAAATTGAAGACAACGCCGATCGAGGCGCCGGCCACGGCCTTGGGCCAGACCAAGATGTTGCGTGCAGGACCAGACAGGCGAATCTTTCGGTCCGCTGCCAGCGCGAGGACAAGGGGCACCCCCACCGCCATCGAGGATCCGACGGCCATGAAGATCAAGGTCTTGCCGAGGCTGTCCCAGAAGGACGGATCCGCGAGAACGCGGGCGAAGTTGTCCCACCCTACGAAGCTTTTCGGCCCGCCGAACGGCGGCTCCAGAAAGAACGACCAGTAAAACGCGTTGAAGACCGGCAGATAGAAGAAAACGAAGATGAGGATCAGGAACGGCGCCAGCAGGAGAGCCGCCGTCCAAGGCCCCGAAAACAGGGCGGATGGGGTCAGTGAGCGCACCCGATCCGGCAATCCCGCCAGCCGCCCGACGCGCCAGCGCGCGTGCCGGACGGATGCGCCGCCCATGACAACCGCATCTTCCTGTGGCAGTGGCTGCGTCATCTGTGAACCAAGTGCGCGTTGGTGAGGCGCGGGCACCCGTCGCGCGCGACCTTGGCTGCATTCATGGCAGCTTGACGCTCTTGTAGGTCGCCGCGAAGCGCTGCAGCAGTTGGTCACCGCGGGCCTTGGCATCGTTCAGCGCCTGCTGCATCGTCTTCTGCCCGCTGAAAGCCTTTTGCAGTTCCTCGGTGAAGAAGTTGCGGAACTGCATGTAGAAGCCGAGGCGAATGCCCCGGCTCGCCGGAGTCGACGGCATGGTCATCGATTCGATGCCGATCGCCGCGGTTGCGAATTGCGGATCGTTCGCCCGGCCGCTCGCCTTCAATATGTCGAGAGCGGATTGCGTGACCGGGACGAATCCGGTCGCGGCGGTGAAGGCCAGCTGCTGTTCGGGCTTGCGCAAGAAGTCCAGGAAGGCCTTCGCCGTTTCATACTCGGCGTCGCTGTGGCCTTTCATGAGCCAAAGGGAGGCGCCGCCGACCAGCGTGTTGTGACGCTCCTTGCCTGCGTACATCGGCGCCATGGTGACGGCAAGCTTGTATTTGCTGCCGAACGCCTGCAGCGCCTGGCTGTAGGAGCCGGACGAGGCCTCCATCATCGCGCATTCGCCCGACATGAATGCGGCAACGAATTTGCCTGCCCTCGTGTCGATGTCGAGACGAACCAACCCCTCGTCCCGCCACTGCTTGATGTTCGTCAGATGCTGGGCGATCAGCCCTCTGTTGAACACGTACTCGGTGTCGAGGCCGTCGTAGCCATTGCTTTTCGTGGCGATGGGCTCGCCGTGGCGGGCGGCGAACTGCTCAAGGACAATCCACGGCTCCGCGTTCGTGACGAACGGGCAGGTGCTGCCGGAGGCTTTCAGCTTGCGTGCGGCGTCGATGACCTCTTCCCAGGTCTTGGGTGCCCGGGCGACCCCGGCTCGTTCGAGCTGAGACATGTTGGCGTAGAACAGGAGCGTCGAGGCGTTGTAGGGCTGCGAATACAACTTCCCGCTCGACGTTTCGTAGTAGGACTTGGTCGCCTTGATGTAGTCGTTCCAATTGACATTGGGCATCGCCTCCGCCACCGGGATCGCCGCACCCGACAGCATGAGGTCCAGCGTGCCTGCGTCGAACACCTGCAACAGGACCGGATGGGTCTTGGCGCGGTAGCCGGCGATGGCCTTTTGCATCGCCACTTCGTAGCTGCCCTGCCCGACGCAAGTGATCCGATCCTTGCTGCGCGTGGCGTTGAACGCCGCGCACGCCGCTTGGGTCGCCTCTTCCGCCTTGCTGATGTTCCCGTACCAGAACTCGACATTGGCCGCGCGAGCGGCGCCCACGCCAAGGAGGGCCGTGATTGCAGCCGCGACCAGACCGCGTAGCTTCAAAGGTATCCTCCTTGCATGAGCCCGAAAGGGCTTCCACGCCGCCGAGGAAGGCGACGATGGATGCCAGATGCTCTATTGTCACTCTTAAAGAGTGACAATAGGATGACAACACCCCCTGACATTCCCTATGGCAGGCCTATCACGCTCTGATGGACAAAGACGATCGACATCTCTCAGCCACGCGGTTCGACGATGCCCCGCGAGGTGGCCACCCTAGAGGGCATGGGCGGGCGGCTTCGCCTGCCCGCGTTGCGGCTGCGAAATCGCGCCGGCCGCTGCACGACTTCCGACTCGCGACCTCGTCTCGATCGGCTCGTCCAGGCACATGGATCCGCCCGGGTTATACGGCGATTCCCCGCACCCCATTGAAGCAATGATCTATTCCCCGGAAGCGCTGATCGCGCCCCAGTTTCTTCGAGCACCCGGTGGAACCGCGGCGTCGGCGAACGAGCGATGGTTCCTGCGGCAGATTTGGCTCCATCCAAGGATTTCCCGCCGCGAGATCACCTCGCGAAGCGAACTCGTCCAGCAATCCGTGCACCGCATACTCGATCAACTCGAGGAACGCGGCGTGATCAGCTTCGGGGAACCCAAGAGTGGCCTCGGCCCTGGTCAGCCGAGCCCGATGCTTTCGTTGAACGGCAGCTATGCCCATTCATTCGGCATCTCTGTGAACACCGATGTCATGGGCATCTGCATGATGGACTTTGCTGGCGCGGTTCTCGGAGAAGCAAGCCTGCCCTTGCACGGGCAGACGGTCGAAGCCGCATTGGCGCAGGCTCAACAGAAGATGACCAAGCTGTGCAAGGCACGGGCACTCGATGCCGACCGCTGCTTTGGCATCGGTCTGGGAATCGCGGGGTGGAATGTCGGCGGAACCCGATTCAGCGCCTCATTGCCGTTGCATGCCTGGTCTCTCATCGAGTTGGGTCCCTTGCTGTCCGGATTCTTCGGGCAGCCCGTTTGGGTCCACAACGGCGCGAACACGGCCGCGATCGCCGAAGCACAGTTTGGCGTCGGTCGCCACATCAGGCACTTCGCCTACCTGTCCTTCAACTACGGCTTCGGCGCCGGGATGATCAATGACGGCGAGTTGCTGGTAGGCGGAAACGGCAATGCCGGTGAGTTTGGCCACCTCCTCAGAGACAACGTTCCCCGTCCGGCGCTGCAGTTCCTGATGGAGAAACTGCGCGCCAACGACGTTGCCGTTCATTCGGTGAGCCAGTTGCAACGCGAGTTCGATCCCACCTGGCCGGGCGCTGCCGAATGGGTGGAGGAGACATCTCCTTCCTGCAATCGCTTGGTCGACGCCATCACGGACGTGTTCGACCCGCAGGCGATCGTCTTCGGCGGGCAGGTGCCTCCTGCGCTCGCGCAGATGTTCATCGAGCGACGTGAGCCTTTGAGGGAGGTGGCGCGGTACGGTGTCCCTCGTCCCGTACCGAAACTGATCACTTCCGATATTCGCGGCGATGCCCAGGCACTCGGCGCGGCCGCAGTGCCGTTCAAATCCGAGTTTTTCTGACGCCTTCCGCGGCGTCTGGCGTCCACGCCAGCGCGCGAAGCATTCGCCGAGACGGTCGAAAGGGCGAGACGCCGCTAGGCGGCTCGACAACAGCGCGGCCCGGCATCGCCGGGAGAAGCACAAAGCCGCACAACCTCCGAACTGTGTCTGCTGTACGCCTCAGAACCACATACCCCGATCCACGCTTATCCGCATATCCGTAGACCCGCCGAGCCACGAAGTCGGCTTTGCGCCGAAGCACGCAAACGGATCCACGGTTCGACGCCGATCCGTACTTCCGGGCTCCGAACTGTTCGCGTGCAGTCATCGATCTCGTTCGGGCACCCGGTCGCAGCCGCTTCAATTCGTGTGCTGCAACGCAGCATAATCCACGGCACGACCACTCGATCACGAGGTCGGCGCCACGAGCGTCGATACGCCTCGTGATCCTCGAAGCCCGCAACGCTCGATTCGAGCGGCACCGCGTACATCTGCGCCGAGCGGAGCTCTTTCGAACGAATAGGCCTCTGCGCCTTCCTCCATCGACTCACGCAACCGCATGACCATGATCACCACGATTGCCTTACCTCTCTCGCGAGCCACGACGGCACCCTACCTGCCCAACAACTCCGGAGCGCGCTGGCCCTTCGCTGAGGTCGAAGCCCTCTTCGACCTGCCCTTCATGGACCTGCTGTTCCGTGCGCAGCAAGTGCACCGAGAGCATTTCGATGCGAGCGAGGTGCAGCTCTCCACGCTGCTGTCGATCAAGACCGGTGGTTGCCCGGAGGACTGCGGCTATTGCCCGCAGTCGGCGCACTTCGACACCGGCGTCGAGGCGAGCAAGCTGATGCCGCTGCAAGAAGTGGTCGATGCCGCGCAGGCCGCCAAGGCCCAGGGTGCGACGCGCTTCTGCATGGGCGCGGCCTGGCGCAGCCCGAAGCCGCGCGACCTGGAACGCGTGACCGAGATGGTGCGCGAGGTCAAGGCGCTGGGCCTGGAAACCTGCATGACCTTGGGCATGCTCGACGCCGAGCAAGCGCAGTCGCTCGACCACGCCGGCCTGGACTACTACAACCACAACCTCGACAGCGCGCCCGAGTTCTACGGCAGCATCATCAGCACCCGCACCTATCAAGACCGGCTCGACACACTCGCGAATGTGCGCCAGGCCGGCATCAAGGTCTGCAGCGGCGGCATCGTCGGCATGGGCGAGAGCCGCGCGCAGCGGGCCGGGTTGATCGCGCAGTTGGCCAACCTTGATCCGTATCCCGAGTCGGTGCCGATCAACAACCTCGTGCAGGTCGCAGGCACGCCGCTCGCGGGCACCGCGCCGCTGGACCCGTTCGAGTTCGTGCGGACGATCGCCGTGGCGCGCATCACGATGCCGCAGACGATGGTGCGGCTGTCGGCCGGGCGCGAGCAGATGGACGACGCGGTGCAGGCGCTGTGCTTCGCGGCCGGTGCCAACTCGATCTTCTACGGCGACCGGCTGCTGACCACGTCCAACCCGCAGGCGGCGCGCGACACGGCGCTCTTCGATCGGCTCGGCCTGCGGGCGACGAAATAAATGTGCGCAGAGCGCAAACCGATGACGCTGCATCGGCTGCGCGCGATGCACGCAGCGGGCGAGAAGATCGCGATGCTGACCTGCTACGACGCCAGCTTCGCCCGGCTGCTCGACGCGGCCGGGGTCGACGTGCTGCTGGTCGGCGATTCGCTCGGCATGGTCCTGCAAGGTCACCCCAGCACGGTGCCGGTGTCGCTCGACGACATGGCCTATCACACGCAATGCGTGGCACGCGGCAACACCCACGCGTGGATCGTCGGCGACCTGCCGTTCGGCAGCTACCACGCCTCGGTCGACCAGGCCATGCACAGTGCCGCGCGGCTGATGCAGAGCGGCGCGCACATGGTCAAGCTCGAAGGTGGCGGCTGGACTGCCGACACCGTGCGCTTCCTCGTCGAACGCGGCATCCCGGTCTGCGCGCATCTGGGTCTCACGCCCCAGTCCGTGCACGCGCTCGGGGGTTACCGCGTGCAGGGGCGCGACGAACCGGCCGCGCAGACGCTGCGGCGGGATGCGCGCGAACTGGCCGAGGCCGGTGCTTCGATGCTCGTGCTCGAGCTGATGCCGAGCGCGCTCGCCGACGAACTCACCCAGGCTTTGCCCATCCCCGTGATCGGCATCGGTGCCGGCGCGGCCTGCAGCGGCCAGGTGCTGGTGCTGCACGACATGCTGGGCGTCACGCAGGGCAAGCTGCCGCGCTTCGTGCGCGACTTCATGCACGACGACGACGCGGCGGATGCCGGCGTCGAGTCGGCGATTCGCCGCTATGTCGCGGCCGTCAAGGACGGCCGCTTTCCCGTCGAATCCATCCACACCTACTGAGTCGCTCTCGGCCCACATTCAGCATGCGCGTCATCCACACCATCACTGAGCTGCGGCAAGCCCTCGCTGGCATCGGCAGCATCGCCTTCGTGCCCACGATGGGCAACCTGCACGCCGGCCACCTGTCGCTGATCGAACGCGCCAAGCAGGCCGGTGGCCCGGTCGTCGCGAGCATCTTCGTCAACCGCCTGCAGTTCGCGCCGCATGAGGACTTCGACACCTACCCGCGCACCTTCGAGCGCGACTGCGAGCTGCTGCGCGGCGCGGGCTGCAACTTCGTGTTCGCACCCAACGAGGCCGAGCTCTATCCCGAGCCTCAGGCCTACACCGTGCAGCCGCCCGCGGCGCTCGCCGACATCCTCGAAGGCCACTTCCGCCCCGGCTTCTTTACCGGCGTGTGCACCGTCGTGCTCAAGCTCTTCAACTGCGTCCAGCCCAGCGTGGCAGTGTTCGGCAAGAAGGATTACCAGCAGCTGATGGTGATCCGCCGGATGGTGCAGCAGCTGGCCCTGCCGATCGAGATCGTCGCGGGCGAGACGACGCGGGCCGAAGACGGCCTGGCGCTGTCCTCGCGCAATAGCTATCTCGACGCAGCGCAGCGGGCCGAAGCGGTTGCGCTGTCGCGCGAACTCAAGGGCATTGCCGTCGCGCTGCAGCAAGGACAGCGCGACTGGCCGGCGCTGGAGGGTGCCGCGATGCGCTCGCTGGGCGCACGCGGCTGGCAGCCCGACTACGTGGCGATCCGGCGGCGCGCCGATCTCGGAGCCCCGACGCCAGGCGACGCACTCGTCGTCGTCGCCGCAGCCAGGCTGGGCGCAACACGGCTGATCGACAACCTCGAACTCGATCTGCCGGCATGACAGACACCGCGCTCCCGATCGTCGTCGTCGGCGCCGGCCTGGCCGGCTTGTGCACGGCCCTGCATCTGGCCGAGCAGCGGCGTGTGATCGTGCTGGCCAAGCGCAGCCTGACGGAGGCCGCGACCGCCTGGGCGCAGGGTGGCATCGTCGGCGTGCTCGGCGCCGACGACAGTGTCGACGCCCATGTGCACGACACACAGGAGGCCGGTGCGGGCCTCGTCGACGAGCACGCCGCGCGCTTCGTCTCGCAGCACAGTGCCGCGGCGATCGAGTGGCTGGTGCAGCAAGGCGTGCCGTTCACCGACGATGCCGCCGGCCCGCTCGGCCTGCACCTCACCCGCGAAGGCGGGCACGGCGTGCGGCGCATCGCACACGCGGCCGATGCGACCGGCAAGGCCATCCACGACGCGTTGCTGGCGCGCGCGGCGGCCCACCCGAACATCACGCTGCGCGAGCAGGTCTTTGCCGTGGACCTGATCACCTCGCGCCACCTCAAGCTCGATCAGGCGCAGCGCTGCTATGGCGTCTACGCGCTCGACATCGCGAGCGGCCGCGTCGAGACCCTGGCCGCGAGCGCGGTCGTCCTGGCGACCGGCGGCATCGGCAAGGTCTACCGCTACACCACCAACCCGGATACCGCCACCGGTGACGGCATCGCGATGGCCTGGCGCGCCGGCTGCCGCGTCGCGAACATGGAGTTCATCCAGTTCCACCCTACCTGCCTCTACTACCCCGGCGGCCACCCGCAGGAGCGCAGCTTCCTGATCAGCGAGGCCCTGCGCGGCGAAGGTGCGTATCTGCGTCTCCCGGATGCACCGTCCGGCAAGTCGGACGGGGGCACACGCTTCATGCCGGCACACGATTCGCGCGCCGAACTGGCGCCGCGCGACATCGTCGCGCGCGCGATCGACTTCGAGATGAAGAAGCACGGGCTGGATCATGTGCTGCTCGACGCCACGCACCTCGGCGAGGCCTTTCTGAAGTCGCACTTCCCGACGATCCACGCGCGCTGCCTGCAGCTCGGCATCGACATCGCGCGCCAGCCGATCCCCGTCGTGCCGGCGGCGCACTACACCTGCGGCGGCATCGTCACCGATCTGGACGGCCGCGCCGATCTGCCCGGCCTGTACGTCGTCGGCGAGGCCGGCTACACCGGGCTGCATGGCGCGAACCGGCTGGCCAGCAACTCGCTGCTCGAGTGCGTGGTGCTGGGTCGCAGCTGCGCGGCGCACATCGAACGCGAGCCTGCGGGGACCGCGCCCGTGGTGCCGGACTGGGACGAAAGCCAGGTCGAGGATGCCGACGAGCAGGTCGTGATCTCGCACAACTGGGACGAGCTGCGCCTGATGATGTGGAACTACGTCGGCATCGTGCGCACGACGCGCCGGCTCGAGCGCGCGCTGCATCGCATCGACCTGCTGAAAGGCGAGACCCGCGAGTACTACGCCAACTTCCGCGTCAACCGCGATCTGCTGGAACTGCGCAACCTCGTGGACTGCGCCGAACTGGTGGTGCGCTCGGCGCTGATGCGGCACGAGAGCCGCGGCCTGCACTTCAGCCGCGACTTTCCGGACCCGCTGCCGGTGAGCTTCCCGACGGTCCTGACACGCTCGGCGCGCAGCGAGCGTCAGACGGACAGGCCGACCACGCGCATCGAGTAGTCCACCGCCTGCACGTCCTTCGTCAGCTTGCCGATCGAGACGCGGTCGACACCGGTCGCGGCGATGGCGCGCAGCTGCGCGAGCGTGACGCCGCCCGAGACTTCGAGCAGCGCACGCCCGGCGTTGATGCGGACCCCTTCGCGCATCGATGCGTCGTCGAAATTGTCGAGCAGCACGCTCGCGGCGCCCGCGCCGAGCGCCTCGCGCAACTGCTCCAGGGTCTCGACCTCGATCTGGACCTCGACCCCCGATTGCAGCGCGAACGCATTCGCCAGCGCCGCCGTCACGCCACCCGCTGCGGTGATGTGGTTCTCCTTGATCAGGATGCCGTGCCACAGCGCGAGGCGCTGGTTGTGCCCGCCCCCGGCCCGCACCGCGTGCTTCTGCGCCTGGCGCAGACCCGGCAGCGTCTTGCGCGTGTCGAGCACCGCGCACCCGCGCGGATTGGGCGACGCGCCTTCGATCGCGCGCACGTGGGCGCGCGTGGTCGTCGCGGTCGCCGACAGCAGCTGCAGGAAGTTCAGCGCCGGCCGCTCGGCCGAGAGCAGCGCGCGCGCATCGGCCTCGAGCTCGCAGACCCGCGTGTCGGCGATCATGTCGGCGCCTTCGTCGTACTGCCAGGCAATGCGCGCGTCCGCGTCGAGCGCCAAGACGCAGCCGTCGAACCAGTCGCGGCCGGCCAGCACAGCCGCCTCACGCACCGTGACCCTGGCGCGCACGCGCCGGCCAGCGGGGATGAGCCGGCCGGTCCAGTCGCCGCGGCCGATGTCCTCCATCAGCGCGTCGCGGATGTTGCGCGCGCGCGCCTGCACTAGCGTCTCGTTGTGGTCGAACATGGCGGGTTCGTTCACACCTTCTCAGGCCGCGCCGATGTTCGGCACCAGGCCCGGCGCCGCCGGGACCGGCTGCGCGGCGACGAAATCGAGCATGCGCTCGATGCAGCCGAGTGCCTGTCCGCGCACCGCCTCGGGCACGCTGATCTCGCCCCGGCCCAAGGTCAGGCAATCGAGCACGCCTTGCAGCTCGTTCATCGCCATCCACGGACAGTGCGCGCAGCTCTTGCAGGTCGCGCTCTGGCCCGCGGTGGGCGCCTCGATCAGCGTCTTGCCGGGCGCGAGCTGGCGCATGCGGTGCAGGATGCCGTTGTCGGTCGCGACGATGTAGGTCGGCGCGCTGCCCTCGACCACGGCCTTCAACAGTTGCGAGGTCGAACCCACCACGTCGGCCTGCGCGACGACGCTGGCCGGCGACTCGGGGTGCACCAGCACCCGCGCTTCGGGATGCTCGCGGCGCATCAGCTCCAGTTCGAGGCCCTTGAACTCGTCGTGGACGATGCAGGCGCCGTCCCACAGCAACATGTCGGCACCGGTCTCCTGCTGGATGTAGTGGCCCAGGTGTCGGTCCGGGGCCCACAGGATCTTCTGCCCCAGCGAATGAAGGTGGCGCACGATCGCGACCGCGCACGAACTCGTCACCATCCAGTCGGCGCGCGCCTTCACGGCGGCGCTGGTGTTGGCGTAGACGACCACGGTCCGGTCGGGGTGCGCGTCGCAGAACGCGGCGAATTCAGCCGGCGGGCAGCCGATGTCGAGCGAGCAGGTCGCTTCGAGCTCGGGCATCAGCACGCGCTTGGAGGGCGACAGCATCTTCGCCGTCTCGCCCATGAAGCGCACGCCGGCGACGATCAGCGTCTTCGCCGCGTGATCGCGGCCGAAGCGGGCCATCTCGAGCGAGTCGGCGACACAGCCGCCGGTCTCGAGCGCCAGGTCCTGCAGGTCGCCGTCGACGTAGTAGTGCGCGACCAGCACCGCGTCGCGGGCGCGAAGTTCGCGAGCGATTCTCCGCTTCAACTCGTGTCGCCTTGCCGGTCGAGAATCGTCTTCATTGGGCACAGCGATGGCAGCGCCGCCTGCCCGAGGCAGCGCCTGCTCGCCTTGAGCAGTTGAGAGAAGGGTCATGTGGCTTGGCAAGTCTGTGCCCAGATCGATGGTTGCCACGATCGTAGCCCAGGCCGAAAGTTGATCTTGGCATCAGGACTCCACCCACCCTGCTCTGCAGGGATGTGTGGCCTCGGCGACATGACCAAGGTCCAGGAATGCGCCGCGCCGCACGACCCCTTGCGTCAAGTGTCGTCCGAATTTAGCGCGCTTCCATTGCGATGGTCCGTGCATCTTCGGAGACGGAAATTCAAACGCGCGCGGCACACCTGCCGCGCGCCGCGCCGATTCAGAGACCCCGGCCGAAGCCGGGGTCTCACACTCACGCGACCGCGTGCGCGTCTTCGTGCGCTAGGGGCTCGGCGTCGGGCGATGCCATCGCCTCGGCCTCGATTTCCGTTTCCGTCTGGACTTCGCCGACAGACGCATCCGGCCTCTCGAACATCGCCGGCAACCAGCCGCTGCCGGCTGCCAGTCGTTCCGCTTCACTGGCCAAGTCGGCCTTCTTGAGCTTCGCAAGACGGTTGACCTGCTCGGGCGCGAAGACCTGCACCGCTTCCAGCGTCTTGGCCTTCGACACGTGCTCGAAGTACCCCGTGGCAGTCGGCGTCCACCAGTCGTGCATGTCCAGCCCCACAGCCTGCGCCAACACAGCGGCGGGCGCGTCACCCTCGCGCGAAGTCACCGCGCCGACCGACACGGCCACACACACTGCCAACAGCGACAGCAGTTCGCTCTGCGGCAGTGCCAGCAGTTCAGCGAACAACGCGTCCGGGTCGCTCGGCAAACGCGCGGCCCATGCGTCCCGCACCCTGTGCATGCCCACCGCCGCCGGCGCATCGTCCACGTCCGGCGCATGCAGTGCGAGCCCATCCTGCGCCTTGGCGCTGATGCTCACCGGCGAGTCTTCGTAGCCGTCGCAGATCAGGCTCAACGCCAGCCGATGCACGAGCGCCACCAATGCGACCTCAGGATGCCGAGCCACCTCGGCTTGCAACGCCGCCGTGCGGTGCGCGCTGAGCCTGCGCGCCAGCTTCTCCGAAACGCCGAGCTTTGCGGGTTCCTCCTTGTCGGTCGCCACGCCGGCATCCGACACCCCGGTCTCTTGCCGCTCCTGCGCCCGCATCGCCTTGGCCTGCTCGTCCCGCAGCAGCCCGCGATGCACCACCACGCGGCCCATGTGATCGACCGACACCACGGCACCGGCCAATGCCATCACGCCGGGCGCATAGGCCACCAGGGCCTGCTCGATGGCTTCCAATTCATCGCCGAGCCCGTCGAGTTCGTCGTGCAGTGCCTGCACGGCTTCGTCGGACATGGCTTCATCGCCCTCGTCGATCCGATCCTGCAACCCGCGCTGTTGCGCTTCCAACTTCGCGACGCGCTTGGACTCAGCCTTGGTCGGACTGCGCCGGTCGCGCCTCGCGCGCTGGAAGGTATGCAGTTCAGCATGCGTGGCGCGCGGCACGACGTCCACCCAGCTCCAGCCCTCAGCCCGCGCCTGATCAGCGACGGCAGCGAGCTTGTCTCGCACGAGCGAATCCAGCAACGCGGCATCCGTCAGGTAGACACCTTGCTGCTCGTCCGAGAACAGATCGCGCCGAATACCACCGCCCGCCACCTCGTAGGCCTCGATGCCGACAAAGCGCGCCAGCGCATCGCGTCCGGCCTCGATCTCTTCGTGGGTCAGGTGGTCGCGCAGCGCCTGCGGACTCCGCTGCCAATGCGGCGAGTCGTAGAACGCCGCTTCCTGCGCCGCGTGATCGTCCGTGATGGCGAGCGCCATCAACTGGTCGAGCGTCAGGTCATCGGTGCGGTAGTCGGCCAGCAGTCGCGGCGAGACATTGGCGAGCTTCAAGCGCCGCTGCACCACCAGCGGCGTCACGCCGAAGTCGGCCGCGATGTCTTCGACCGGCCGGCCTTCTGCCACCAAGGCAGCGAAGGCCTCGAACTGGTCGGCCGGATGCATCGCTTCGCGCTGGACGTTCTCGGTCAGGCTGGCGGTGCGCGCCGACGCATCGGCCACGAGCAGGCAAGGCACCTGATAGCCCATCGCGATGCGCTTCCTCTTCGCCAGCAGCTTGAGGGCCGTCAGACGACGCCCACCGGCCACGACTTCGTAGTGCTCGCCATCGGCCGAGAGGATGACGATGAGGTTCTGCAACAGGCCCACGCGCAGGATGCTCGCGGCCAGCTCGGGAATGGACATGCGCTTGGTCTTGCGCACGTTGCGCTTCGAAGGACGCGGACGCAACTGCGTCAGCGGCACGAGGCGCATGTCCTGCGCCGGAACGGCGGCGTGCAGGGCTTGGGTTTCGTCAACGGTAGCGGTGTTCATGGTGATGGCTCCTGTCCCTTGCCGGGACGTTGAAGATGAAACGATGGGAAGAAAA
>Ga0307508_10000574_pt1 | contig 43711 bp, 39 predicted proteins | sample 9_EM_MG_FD_203089 | JGI IMG/M metagenome (GOLD analysis project Ga0307508, IMG submission 203089) | Populus trichocarpa ectomycorrhiza microbial communities from riparian zone in the Pacific Northwest, United States - 9_EM | ecosystem: Host-associated > Plants > Roots > Unclassified | place... | reverse complement strand
CCGACTCTCCATCCCTCATCTTCCCATCCATCCAAGCCGGAGCAAGCTCCGGGGTATTGGACCCAATGGGAATAAACTAGCGTCCGGACCTGGCTGAATTCGGATTCAAACTGTCGATCCAGTGGACGGCGAAAAATTTCTTCTCCTCCGGCAGCAAGGTAACTGATGTTCCAATAAACGGGCGCAGAGCCGAAGTCATCTGGAGCGACACCAGAAGGAAAATAACCACCCAGGTGTTAAGCCCTGCCTCGGACCGCAATCCGAATTGCCTGAAGGCCGAGCGCAAAAACCGAATCCCGAAACAGACTGCGATCGCCCAAAATAGCAGATGAAAAAAGCCCATCATCGCGACGGATTCCGTCGACTGGGAAAACAGCCATGCCACCGGCGCAAACCCAATCAGTAACAGCGTCAGCAGCGCCAGCAATCCGCCCAGCGCACCCGCCACCTCGTGGAGTCTTGCGGTGGAACCGCTGAGGCACGCGAAAATATAAAGGCTCGGGAGGCAGATCGCGGCGGTGACAACCAAGCCTCCTGCGACTTTCGCTGGTGCGGCCCACCATTGGATGCCGCCGGAAAAGCTGCCGACAATCAGGCCATAAACCGCGGCGAATGCGATCGCGATAACAACCAGCGGCCCAATGAGACCTCCCGTCGTGCCGTGACGGAGTTGATAAACCACCCGGCGTGGATGTCGCAGGACAGATTCGATCAAACTGATGAGACCGCTGATTGGTTCGTGATCAGCGGAGTCTTCGATCGGGCCGGGACCGGTGTCGGACAACAATACGGGTGGCGGAGTTGAGTGAGGGTCTGATGGTGTTTGGTTCATGGGAGAAAATTGGCGTGTCTCAATGGAGAAAATGGGTCCAAAGTTCGCCGACGACTCGCGCAACTTCTTCGAAAAAATTTCCGTGCAATGCTTCCGATTCAAAAAATCTCACGGGCTGGTCCGCCCGCCCGATAAAAGGACGCGCGATCCATGATAGCTGGCTCCCTAGCAGCAAATTAATCGTGAGCCACGCCAGCAACAATCCCGGTGCCGCCGCTCCCCCACCCAATTGGCGCAACAAACCGAGCAAGCGGACGTTGGCGACCACTCCGGCAAAAGCGATCGTCACCACCAGCGTCAAAAGCATCACGCCGTGACCGGCGGTAGCTTGCGCCGTCCCCGCACCCGGTGGGGACACGTTCCAGACCAAAAAAAGCATCACCGGGCTGAAGGCGCCGAGGATCGCCGCCGCAAAAGCAAAGCTGGCCAGCACTGCGGCAAAAGACTCGCGCATCCGCAAATTTATGCCGAGGAGCGGTGCGAGCATCGCGTTGATTAACGCATTACCTCCCGCGGTCGCGATGAGGACCAGCGGAAGTTTTATGGCCGCCCAGAGTCCTTGTTCCAAAGCACGCCAGCTGCCGATGGCTCCGCCAAAGGCGCCTGAACCCAATACAATAACAAGAATGAGATGATTCGTTTTCTGCTGGTTCCAAGCCGTAATTCCTTTTGCGAGTCCGGCCGTCTCGCCACGAAGCAGTCCGCCAAGTTGAAAGAAAGGAGGGGCATTGGTAGGGGCTTCGCTCATTAATTACTGAGCTTAGCCCCGTCCCGTGAACCCCGTGTGAAGCGACTATGAAATCAAGATGAAATGTCCGGTGGCTACCATCAACGTCCGGAATAATCGCGTTCAATTTTTCGCGAGAAACGAGCGGGCTCCATGCAATCGCCCAAGGCCGTTCCTCTGAATTAGTTCGTCCAAGGCAGATGCGTCCAACTTGGCCGAGACGATGACCAGGTCCTTTTCGTTGATCACCGCGACGCACACTTCGACCGATTGTCCGGTCGCACTCTTTTGCGGTCCGTAGACGAGCACGGTGCTTTTTCCGTCCACCACTCCCACCAGCCGTGACCAGCCGCGTTTGGCCATCACCTGATCTGTTTTTGAAAAAAGTTCCGCACGCGACCAATCCGCCAACGTCGTCTCTCGCTGGTAAACTCCCACGCTGGTCCGTTTCACCGCGGCAAGCGCGTCGCGGGCTTGGTTGAGCTTCTCATCACTGTGCACAAAGCGTAATCCAAAATCGGCGGCCCCGAGCGTGGATTCACCTAGATTGACTTGCACCTTCGTCGACCAGCCGGAGGGAGTAGCGGCGAAAATCTGCTGCCGCAGCACAGCGGCGTCACGATGGAGTCCGAGATAACTCAAGGCGACGAGCGCGAGAACCACAAAAGGCGTGAGGCAAATTCCGGCTCCGATGAGCATGAATCGCAATATGCGGCGAGACCTGCTCCGTTCGGATTTGGGTGTGGATGGATTCATGATTAGTAGGCGTCGCGTATAGGTAGGGCGCGTTATCCTTAACGCGCGAAGATGCGGGAAATATTCCTGGATTACGTGAAATTCTGACGGCGCCGCTGCGTTTCCCAGTTAGACTTCCTTGTCCTTCGGCTTGTGACCATTCTTCACGTGAATGTGCTTGAGCTGGCCGATGTCGAATTTGTCGGCGATAATTCCGAGTTGGTCGGCGCTGATATTTCCGACGATATTTACGAATACGGCTTCACCCTTTTTGTTGATCACGGTGACTACCAGGCCATCGATGTTGTTGTCGCCGCGCTGTTTCACGTGAACGTCAACGTTGTCGCCTTCGTTCCGGTCGCGAACGGTGACGAGTTGCGTCCAACCTTGTGACTCGAGTTTCCGACGGACCGATTCAATTTTCGCAATCGTATCCGCACGGTTCGAATCATCCATTCCGATCACATTGACCCGGATTCGCTTGAGATTGTTGATGAGTTCGGCGGCCTCCGGTTCTTCGCGCGCGGCAATTTTAGCCACGAATTTCAACATGCCTTGGGAAAGATTCACTTCCACAAACTGACCACCGGCAGAGGGAGCGAACTGACCGATATCAACGAATCCTGCCTCGGTATCGTCGGCATAGGATGAGGTGACAAACGCCAGCGACAAAGCCGCGGCGGCGAGAGAGGTACGAACGAAGTTTTTCATAAGAAGAGTTTTTCGAGTTGAGAGTGCCTGACTCTCTCAAAACCCCGGAAGCTTTCTCAAAGTTGCAAAATATTTCCCAAGCGGAAACCGCTGCTTCTGCATACTTACTGCAATCGACGCATCCAGGGAATATTCGCCTTTTCCGTCGCCAATCTGTTGAGGGCTGGCCCTCGTGGCCATGCCGCTCCGGCGAGAGCTGAAGGCATGGCAGCCCTACAGGTCAGACCGGATGCTCCTGCTCAGCTCGATCTGCGGGCACCGACGGAGCCTTGCTCCCATTTGGCTGATGCGCTTGCGAGCAGCACCGTCTCAAGTAGCTTGTGCGCGTCAGTGTTGTTGGGCTGCAATGCGAGAGCTTGATTTGCCGTACCCTCTGCGTCGCTGATTCGCGAACCCGCGAGAAAAGCATAACCGAGTGAAATTAGCAGGTCGATGCGCTCGGGCTCGAGATCGCTGGCCATCTGGTGGGCGAAAATCGCCGTCTCGGTCCAGCCAAGTTCCGTCGCTGCCTGACCGAGCAGGTTCAGGGCGGACACGCTGTGCGGATCTTTTCGCAACAGCCGTTCCGCCGTGGCCAGAGCAGAACGCGGATCATCCTTTAGCTTGAGGCTGGCATTCAGCAAAAACGGCGCGCTTGAGACGGCGTTCACCATTCTCGCGACGACGTTGCGACGAAGTGCAGCAAATTTCAGCTGGGCCGCACGTTCGAGTTTTCGCACCTGCAGGCAATCCGGCTGCACCTGCAGCACTGCCTGACAAAGTTCCAACGCTTGCTCGGGACGACCACGATCCAGGGCCGCGCGCGCACTTTCCACCTGCTTTTGCAGTTGGGGAGTGAGCAATGCAATGGTGATTTCGGGCATGGCTGGGTGATGCGTCAAATTATCAGCCCTTGGTTACTTCGAGTTCGGCCCGGGCGCCTACGACAAGTTTTTCCATTGCTGCCTGAACGATCGCGTCGGTCGGTCCTTCCACGAGCAAACGCAGTTTTGGCTCCGTACCCGAATAGCGAACCAGGACACGACCGGCAGCGCCGAGTTCGTCTTCGACACTTTTGATCGTGGATAAAATTCCTCGCAGCGTTTCCAGCGGTTTCTTTTCCTTTACAGTGAGCGCGCGGGACAATTGCGGAAATTTAGTCAGACCTTTGCGCAGTTCCGATAGCGGCTTGCCCGTCGCCAACATCACTTCGATAACTTTGAGTGCAGCGACCAATCCGTCGCCCGTCGGGCATACATCCGAACAGATTACGTGGCCCGACGACTCGCCGCCGAGAGTGGCGCCATCCGCCAGCATGCGCTCGATCACGTAGCGATCTCCCACCGGGGTACGCACGACACGCCCACCGACGGCGTTCACTGCAGCCTCCACACCCAGGTTGCTTTGCACAGTAACAACGAGGGTTTTGTCGGCGAGTTTCCCCTGCTTAATCGCGTCCAACGCGAGAATTGTCAGGATTTCGTCGCCATCCAGAACATGGCCAAGCTCGTCGCACAGGACGCAGCGATCGCCATCGCCATCGTGCGCAATTCCGAGGCGGGCGCCGTATTCTTTTTTCACGGCCTCGGACATTTTTTCAGGATGCTCACTGCCAACACCGCGATTGATATTCAATCCGTCGAACTCAGAACCAATCGCAACCACTTCCGCCCCGAGACTGCGCAACACCGCGGAACTGGTATGCACCGTCGCTCCGTTCGCGGTATCGAGCACAACTTTCCAACCCGCGAGCGAGCCGGGCAAAATCTTTTTAACGGCGTCGATGTAGCCGGTCACGGCATCGATTTTTGCCATTTGAACGTGCGATTGATCGGCCCGGGCCGCCGGCAGAAAACTTTCCATCAGCGCTTCTTCTTCATCCGTAAGCTTGATTCCGTTTGAGCCAAAAAATTTGATCCCGTTATCGCTTGCGGGATTGTGCGATGCGGTGATGACCACCCCAAGGACGGCCTGCTGTGCGCGCACCGCGGCCGACACGGCCGGCGTCGGCAAAACTTCGAGCGACACCGGTTGAAATCCCGCGTGAGCAAGCCCGTCGGCAAGCGCCTGGCTGAGCGACGCGCCCGACGTGCGCGTATCGCGACCAATCGGCACGGTGCCCTTGACCACGCCCCTGCCTTGAAGCCAGCGACCGGCGGCGACGCCCAGGCGCCACGCAAAGTCTTCGTTCATCGTCGCGCTTCCGTAAGGACCTCGAACACCATCCGTGCCAAAATATTTCCGGGTAGCAGCCATGATCAGGCGTGATAAAACTCTTTCGTCGCTGCGATTTTTCGGGCCACTGCGCCGCCAAGGAGAAGATCGCGCGCCGGCACAATGCCTTCACGGACGTCAGCGACTCGCCCGACGACATAAAGTCCAACAGCGGCATTCAATACAATGGTGTCGATCAGCCCCACGGGCGCGCGGCCGGCAAGAATGGCCTCGGTGATCAGCAAGTTGGCAGCCACGTCACCGCCGACGAGATGGGAAAAAGGTGAAGTCGTCAGACCATGATCCTCTGCACGCCATGTCGTGTCGATTTTGTCCAACCTTCCCACCCCGCGCACGTGATTTACCGTGGCTGTGGTGAGTTCATCGATACCTCGCTCCGTTCCGATTACACCGTGGGCGACCAGTCCTGCCGTTTGACCGAGCTGTTCCAATGCACCCGACATCGTCGCCACCAGCGGACGCGAGTAAACACCCAACAAAATATGTGCCGGGCGCCCCGGGTTGACCAGTGGTCCGAGAATATTAAAAATCGACCGGCGCCCCTGCGCTGCGAGTGCCTTGCGCACGGGAGAAATGTTTTTGAAAGCGGGATGATAATTGGGCGCAAAGAAAAACGCGTAGCCAAGTTCGGTTAAAGCGCGCCGGGATTTTTCCGGGCTGGCGGCAATGTCGACTCCCAGTGCTGCCAACAAATCGGCACTGCCGGATTTGGAGGTGATACCGCGATTGCCGTGTTTCATCACTGGCACACCGGCGCTCGCCAACACGAGAACCACGAGGCTCGAAATATTAAAACCTCCCGAGAGATCTCCGCCGGTTCCGACGATATCGATCGCGTGAGGCGAGAATGCATCTACTCCCGGGTTCACCGCCAATTCGCGGAATGCCGCCGCAAAGCCAGCGAGTTCGCCCGGAGTTTCCCCTTTTGTCGCAAGGGCCGTCAGGAATGCGGCTTTATTTTCGTCGGTCTCGGCAAGCGAACTCAACAGTGTTACCGCCACTTCTATCTGCCCGGCGGACAAATCACTCCTGGCCAGCAGTTGGGTGGTGAGCTCGGTGAGGGCGGCCATAAAGCCGCCGAGGAAGAGCAGTTTGGGCGTGGGGCGCAAAGCATAAAACTCGACAGAATTCGCAGTTTCTGGGAGCACCACGCGTGCACTTTTTACATCGTGTTTCCCTGGTTCTGATCCTGGCGACTGTCATGGCAGGCCAAGTTGCCCGCGCGGACGAAAAGGACGCCTTTAAACCGTCCGCCGAAAACATCCAAAAGCCTGTGGCGGAGCTAAGTGCCGGTAATGCGGTCGTTCTTGGGCTCATCGAAGGCATCACCGAGTTTCTGCCCATCTCGTCGACCGGGCACCTGATTATTGCCACAAAAGCCATGGGGCTCGAATCGGAGACTCCGCTAACGGATAGCGCCGGGAAGCCTTTATGGTACAAAAAGCCGTCCGAAAAACACCCCGAAGGTGTCCCGCTGACCGTCAAGCTTGCGGCGGATACATATACCGTGGTGATTCAAGTCGGCGCGATCGCTGCTGTCATGCTTCTCTACTGGAGACAACTTGTCAGCATGTTGGTTGGCGTGGCTGGCCGCAGCAATTCGGGAGCGCGTTTGCTGAGAAATGTAGTGCTCGCCACGATTCCCGTTGCGGTGATCGGACTAACATTGAACAGCTGGATTTCCGACCATCTTTTTTCCGTCCCGGCAGTGATCGGCGCCCAAGCCGGGGGGGCTTTTCTGATGCTTTGGGCTGAACGATGGCGCCGCGCCAATACCGGTATAGGCTACTCGCGCAACGATCCTTCCGATCTGACCGCGGGTAAGGCAATTGGCATTGGTTTTGCTCAGTGTGCGGCATTGTGGCCGGGTACCAGCCGGTCCATGGTGACGATCGTTGGCGGGTATTTGTCCGGACTCTCGCCCGTAAAGGCGGCTGAATTCAGCTTTCTGGTCGGTCTTCCCGTGCTCGCGGGGGCCGCTTTGCTTAAAATCATCAAAAGCGGTGCCGCCATGGTGGAGGTTTTCGGTTGGGCGAACCTGTTGCTTGGCGCCTTGGTCGCTGCAGTTTCTGCCGCCGTCGCGGTGAAATTTCTGGTCACATTTCTATCGCGCAATGGATTGGCGGTTTTCGCCTATTATCGCCTCGTTTTGGCGTTGGTGATCGCCGCGTTTTTCCTGTTTTAACGATCCTTCAAAAAGCACTCGTTAAACATCTTGACGGGGTCAGTTGCCGACCCTTACAACCTCCCCTTTATAGCACTTAACTCCAGCTGGTTTAACTTGCCGGCTGCCCACTAAATTTCTTTATGGCCAATCCGAAACGCAAACAATCCAAGCGCCGCAGCGCCAACCGCCGCGCCGCAAACGCCTTTGTCGCTCCCGAGTTCGCAAAAGACACCGATGGTGGCGCATTTCGCCCGCATCGCGTCAATCCCAAGACCGGTATTTATCGCGGTCGCCAGGTATTGAACGTCGAGGTCTAAGAGACAGATCCGGCAGTTTTTCCGCCATCAATTCCGAGACGGTCAGTCCTACGCCCGTACAGGCCCGGATTGCGGTTGACGCAATGGGCGGCGACCTCGGACCCGCTGAGGTTGTTGCTGCCGTCAAACTGGCTCTTGCTGAGGACATCGATCCCATCGTCCTGGTGGGAAATCAGGCCCAGCTGGACCCGTTGCTGAAGCAGGAAGGCCTCTACGGTCACCCGAAAGTTTCTGTCTTTCACGCCTCCGAGGTCATTACCATGGAGGATAAACCGCTTCAGGCTTTGAAGCGGAAAAAAGATTCCTCGATGGTTCGCGCCATTGAGCTCGTGAAAAGCGGTGACGCGCGGGTCGCCATTAGTTGCGGCAATACCGGCGCGCTCATGGCCGGCGGCACCTTGCGCCTCCGCATGATGAACGGCATCGAACGACCAGCCCTCGCTGCGGTAATCCCGCGCACCGAGGGCTATTTTATTTTGATCGACGCTGGCGCCAACCCCGAGGCCGGACCCGAGCATCTGGTGCACAACGCCGTCCTCGGCGCCAACTACGCCAAAGTCATCCTCGGACTGGAAAATCCCCGGGTCGGTCTCATCACAATCGGCACCGAGGAAGGCAAAGGCAACGCCTTGACCGCTGAGACCCACGAACAGTTGAAGAGAATCACCTCGGTGATTAATTATGTCGGGCCCATTGAAGGTTTTCAGGTTTTCAAGAACACCGTAGACGTCGTCGTCTGCGACGGATTTGTGGGCAACACGTTGCTCAAAACGTGGGAATCGCTCTCGAAATTCATCACGACGATGCTGAAGGAAGAGCTTCAAAAAAATCCTCTGCGCATGGCCGGCGCGGCGCTCGCAAAAGGCGCGTTCGGTTCACTCAAAGCCCGGATGAATCCTGATCGCTACGGTGGAGCACCGTTGCTCGGTTTACGGGGCAACATTCTCAAGGCGCACGGTTCGAGTAATCGCCACGCGATTGCCAGCGCGATTCGCGCCGCCGGAAAAATCATCCGGCAGGATTTATCGCATCGGATCGAGCAGGACGTCGCCCGGGCAAACGAACTTCGTTTGAACGGAACGGTGGAAGCGCCGTCCAACTAACTCACATTTATGGCTTCAGTCATTATCGCAGGGGTCGGCTCCTACGCCCCGGAACGGATACTTACCAACGCCGATCTTTCGAAGATGGTGGATACGTCCGACGAGTGGATCCGGACCCGTTCCGGAATTCGCGAGCGGCACATTGCCGCTGACAACGAAGCAACTTCCGATCTGGCAATCAAAGCCGCGGTGGCGGCAATGGCTGACGCCAACGTGAAAGCCGAGGAGATCGATTTGTTAATCGTCGCGACCTGCACGCCCGACTATCCCCTTCCCGCCACCGCCTGCGTGGTCCAGCACAAGCTCGGAGTTCCACCGCATGCGACGTGTTTTGATATCTCTGCGGCCTGCACCGGGTTTCTTTATGCCACGGAAATCGCCTACGGCCAGCTTCTGACCAACCGCTATAAATGCGCGTTGGTAATCGGGGCGGAAAAACTCTCTTCCATCGTCAATTGGAAGGATCGCACCACCTGCGTGTTGTTCGGCGACGGTGCAGGCGCCGCGGTGCTGAAAAAAGTCGATCAATCTGGCGTGGGCATCATTGGCTCCGATCTTGGCGCTGACGGCGAGATGATGGAACTGCTTTACACTCCCGCAGGCGGAAGCAGGACCCCGGCTTCTCCGCTCACGGTGGAAGCAGGCGGTCATTTCCTGCACATGAAAGGCAAGGAAGTGTTCAAAAACGCAGTTCGTGTCATGGAAACCGTTGCGCGTGAAATGGTGGAACAACATCACCTGACTTTTGACCAAATCAATCTCGTGATTCCCCATCAGGCCAATTACCGCATTATAGAGTCTTTGGCGGGCAGTCTGGGGGTGCCGCTGGAACGCGTTTACGTAAATCTTGACCGTTACGGAAACACTTCTGCCGCCTCCATTCCGCTCGCGTTGGACGAAGCCCGGCGTGCGGGCCGGATCAAGCCCGGTGATTATACGTTGCTAGTCGCCTTCGGCGCTGGCTTGACGTACGGGTCCACTCTTATTCGATGGTAAATCCCAGCATCATGCGCCGCTTTACTCCTTCCCTGATTTTGTTCGGTCTTTCGTTATTGCTCCTCGCTCCCTCGCGCCTTGCTGCGGACTTGGTCTGGACGCCGCAAAGCGGATGGCACGTGGAAGGGGGCGTCCTCGCAGGAATCGGCGGCGAAGACGGCCGTAATGCGCTCGATTTGATGAACAAGGCGCGCGCCGCCGAGGAAGCCGGTTCGACCAGAAGCGCGATTTCCCTCTACGCCAAGGTCAGCAAAAAGTACCCGAATTCCGTTTTTGCCGCTGAGGCTCTGTATCGCACGGGTGCTCTCCGCCAAAAACGCCGGCAGTATTTCAAAGCGTTCGATGTTTATCAGCAAATGCTGTCGCGCTACCCGAACTCGGAAAAGTTCAATCAGGTGATCGGAGAGCAATACCGCATCGCCAACGATCTTTTCGAAGGGAAGCGTCCTTGGATTTGGGGCATGTTCCCCGGGTTCCGTAACCGGGAAAAGGCTGTCGAGTATTTTGAAGTGATTGTTCACACAGCTCCCTACAGTGACTACGCTCCACTGTCGTTGATGAACGCTTCGCGCGGTTACAAGAAGATGGGCGAAAGTGAAGCGGCCATCGACTCGCTTGATCGCATGATCAATACCTATCCGCGCAATGTGCTGACGCCGGATGCCTATTTGAAGATTGCTCAAACGCACTCTTCGCTCGTCGATGGTCCCGCCTACGATCAGGCGTCCACCAAGGAAGCGATCACGTATTACGAAGATTACATGATTTTGTTCCCCGGTGATGCCGGCATGGCCTCTGCAGAAAAGGGTCTGGCCAACATGAAAAAAGTTCTGGCCGAGAGCAAAATCACCATGGCGGATTACTACTACAAGTACCGCAAGAATTACAAAGCCGCGAAGGTGTTTTATAACGAAGCAATCACCGTCTATCCGGATTCGGAAATCGCGAGCCAGGCGCGCGCGAAACTTGCAATCGTAGACGCGAAGCTGGAACAGCAGTCGGCCACCCCGCCGCCAAAGCCGAAGGCCGTGAAGCCACAAAAGAAGAAGAAGCTCTGGATTTTCTAAGCCGCCGGCTTGCTACCGACGATTCGGTCATCACTCTAAAAATTTAGCATGCTGACCGATCTCAATTCGTTCCGAATCTTTTTGCCGACCGTGCTTCGTCCGTTGCTTGTCGTCGCATCCGCGGTTTTCTGTCTGATGCTGCCGACTTCGTGCGCCAATTATCAATTGGGCACAGGAGCCAAAACGAAATTCGCCACACTTTTTATCGCTCCCGTTTCGAGCAAGGTGGTCATTCCCCAGGCGCAGGCGCTCATCACCACCCAACTCCGCGAAGCATTCATCCGCGATGGACGGGTCAGTCTGGCGGATTCTCCGGACGCCGCGGACGCGGTCCTCACGATTTCATTGGTCGGATATGATCGCACGGCGGTTGTTTCGCGTGCGGAGGACACCGGACTTGCCCGACGATTCGACGTCACGCTTCAAGCGCAAGCCACGCTGGTGGATAATCAAAACAAAAAAACGTATTTTGCCGAACGTCCCTTGCGAGCCACGCGCGGAGTATTTACCGACAGTGGCTTGGTGCCTGCCGAATACGAAAATATGCCTCTGCTCGCCGAGCAACTCGCGAAAGAAGCAGTGCACGCGGTGTTGGATGTTTGGTAGGATTAGGTTCCCGAGCAGGATCGCCCGACCATACTGTGGCATTTGGTTAACACTGCAGGCCGCCGTGTCCGATTTTCTGCCTTCGCGCAGCAGCCGTCGTTAGACGGCTGACCAGCGGTGTCACCACCGCTGCTACATCTGGGAAGGACAAACTTGGGCATTGAACCTGAAGGGAATTTAAAACCCGGATCGGCCCCTTCGCATTGGCTTCGCTTAGTGATTGAGCCGGCGCAAATCGTAGTTCTGTTTACTCACGTCATGAGCCACTCGCCGATTCTCGCCCCTTCTCTTCTTGCAGGAGACCACGGTCAGCTCGCTGCCAGCGCACAAACTGCTGCGAAATCCGGGGCACCCTGGCTTCATCTGGATATCATGGACGGACATTTCGTGCCGAATTTTTCGTTCGGTCCGGAAATCGTCGCCGCACTGCGTCGCGCGGGAGCGAAACAATTTTTCGATACCCATCTCATGCTCGACGAACCGCATCGTTATATCGAGCCATTCGCGAAAGCCGGCGCAAATCTGATCAGTATTCACATCGAACCCAGCTACGATCACGTGGGCACATTGGCCCGCATCAAGGCCCTGGGCTGTCAGCGTGGCATTGTCCTCAATCCCGGGACCCCGGCAGAAGCGATCAAGTCGCTCCTCGGAGAAATCGACCTGGTTCTGGTGATGACGGTGCAACCGGGTTTTGGCGGCCAGTCCTTCCGAAGCGACATGCTGCCGAAACTTCGACAAATCGATGCGTGGCGTCGCGATGGCGCTTTAAATTTCCGCCTGGAGGTTGACGGTGGAATCGATCTCGCGACGGCCAGGGAATGTCACGCGGCGGGGGCCGATACATTTGTCGCCGGGACATCATTTTTCCGGGCGGGCGATCAAGCGGCATTTGCCTCCACCATCGCGAACCTGTAGGAAGCGGCGATGCAAGACCGTCAGCATGGCGATTATTTGATTTCCGCTGATCCCGAACGGCTCGATTCAAGTGCAATTCATGCCTATCTGACCGGCTCTTATTGGTCGGAAGGGATTCCGCTGAATGTCATTCAACGCGCATTAAAAAACTCCCTTTGTATCGGAGCCTACGCAAGCGACCGGAGTCAGGTGGGATTGGTCCGCATCATCACCGATTATGCAACGTATGCGTACCTCTGTGACGTCTATGTTTTGGAATTCCATCGTCGCCGCGGTCTGGCCAAAGCGATGGTGAAGTTCGGCATGGAAATTCCGGAACTTCAGGGCTTGCGCAGTTGGAATCTGCGAACCCGGGATGCGCACGGAGTCTACGAAGAACTCGGTTTCAAAGCCATCGACAATCCCGAAGGATATATGATTTTGCGCTTTCCGGACGCGTATCGGCAAAATTCATCGTCCAGCGCCGATTGATCAGTGCGGTCCACCCGCCGCAATCTCAATGGCTTTTTGATACTGCTGGCGAAACGTGCGCGCCATCGCGTTAGCCATCTGGATCTCCTCGACTTTGTTTTTTGAACTCAGCGCACGTTTGATGTCCGTACTGGTCCGTTCGTAGCTCACAACCGATAAATCCTGCAATACGGCCAGTGCGGCGCTTCGGTTTTCAGCAGTCACCGTCGGCTCATTGATCGCCCGCCACGCAGCGACCAGCTCGTCGTGGGTGTCCTGGCACATGACGCGAATAATGAATGCCATTTCCCGGAAAATACCTGCAGTCCAGGCGTCATGATAGATCAACTGGTCTTGCTCGCTGTAAGGCAGCGCATCGGGATCGCTGCGAAGAATATTCAATCCCTCTTGAGCATAGAAATCGCGCCGCACCGGCAATCTCCGGAGCGCGTACCGCTCCGGTCCTCCATTTGTTCCCGGTTTGAAATTCCACAATTTCTGTCCCTCCATCGAGAGCACATATTCGATGAACGCGTTTGCGACTTCTTTATGTTTGGCGCCACGCAGCAGTCCGATCGGATCCACTGAACTGACACTGCCGCCCACGGGAGAAACATAACCCAGGCGACTCGTTCCGTCGCGATGCTGCCCTACCTCGACTTCGGTGCGACCGTAGAAATCGATGCACATACCCACCGCACAGTTTCCTGCCGCAACGTCGATCGGCGGTTTTTGGGACGTATCGGTGAAATAGCGCGCGTTCGCGCCGATGAGTTGGAGAATTCTCAGGCCGTCGATCCACCCTTCCCGCACCGCTTGTTTCTCTTTTTCCACCGGATTCGAACCTGCGCTCCCACTCGCCGCTGAACGAACCCGCCGCTGCATTTGCTGCTGGATCACATTTTCGAACGCCTTGGCGATTGATCCGCTTTTAGTGGGGTCACACAACGCGACCTCCCCGAAATATTTCGGCAGTCCCAAATCGCTCCATTGCTTTGGCGGTTCGGTCAAACCAAGCCGTTCCAGTGCGTCACGGTTGTAGATGATACCGTAGGAACTCAGTACGCAGCCGCACCAAAGTCCGTTTTTGTCGCGGTATTCCTCACCGGCGTATTGCAGGGGAATCACGTCGTCCGAAAACCACCCCGGATGCTTTGCCGGCAAATCACTCACCACAAACCGGCCGGCCGTCGCTTGCTTGGCAAAATCGTAGGTGCCGCCGCCAAAAAAAACATCGATGCCTGAACCGACATCAGACGCGAGAAATGTGGCGCGCGCTTCCTTCACGATCGCCGGCGCGTCGGCGGGAAGCCGTCCGTTTTGCGATCCCGACTGCACTTCTGTGCTCCACGGTTTCTTCAGCTCGTTGGTCCAATAGTTTTGGAAGGCAGTGATGTATTCGCTCTCGAGAAAGCGGGCGATTTCGCTCGTGCCGCCCAATACCCGCCAATCGATCGCCACTGTCCTGCCAGTTTTCGCCTTATACCATTCGGCAAATCCGCGACTGTATTCATAACGAATGGCTTCGTTGTGCGGCGTCACGATCACCACCGTTTCATCAGCATTCGCCACCGAAACTTTTTTCGGACGCAAAACAAATGGCACGGCCACGACCGCCACCAGCGCAAGAATAAGCAATGCGCGTTTCATCGGTCGACAGAAAACGTCCGTTCGCGCATCGAAGTCAGGCCGTCAAAATGACGACATCCTCCGGAGCAACCGTCGCGTAGAGTTCACCGCGAGTCGCGCCGTCGACGAAGCGGGGATTGCGCTCGAAAATTTTCAACCGCGTGCCGTCGCCAGTGATAAATTCGTACTGGGCCACTTCGCCCAAATAAATCGATTCACCAATCCTGCCTTTGATGAAATTGCGTGGTTCCGCATCGCGATGAAGCTCCCAACATTCCGGTCGGATTGAAACCGTGACGACAGCTCCTGCGGATGGCGGTTGCGTCGGGTCGCCGCACACGCCTTCGAATCGGCCAATGTTGGTTTCGACGACTATCTGACTTCCTTCGCGGCTTAATACTTTGCCCGGAAGAAAATCCGTCTCGCCGATGAAATTTGCCACCGTTTTCCGCGTCGGGCGTTTGTAGACTTCGCGCGGCGTTCCCACCTGCAGGATATGGCCGCTTTCCAGAATCGCCATGCGGTCGGCAATCGAAAGCGCTTCCTTTTGATCATGGGTCACGTACACAGTGGTCAGTTTGAATTCCTTGCAGACCCGCCGGATTTCCGTGCGCATTTCGAGCCGCAGCTTCGCGTCGAGATTGGAAAGAGGTTCATCCAACAATAAACAGCGGGGCCGGATCACGAGCGCCCGTGCCAACGCGACCCGCTGCTGTTGCCCACCGGAAAGCTGGTTCGGTTTTCGGTCGGCGTATTGCTCCATGCGCACCGATGAGAGTGCTTCCGCCACGCGTCGTTTGATTTCTGCCGCGGCGACTTTTCGTTCCTCGAGTCCAAATGCCACATTTTCGGCGACGCTCATGTGCGGCCACAAGGCATAGCTCTGAAACATCATTCCGGTGTTCCGCTTGTGCGGGGCGAGGTTGGTCACATCCTCATTGCCAAAGAGGATCTGGCCTTTTTCCGGAATGTAGAAACCGGCGATACTGCGAAGCAGCGTGGTTTTCCCACAACCGCTGGGGCCAAGCAGAAAGAAAAGTTCACCCGGATTGATGGTGAGATCGAGACCATGCAACGCGACGGTGTTGCCGAATTGCTTCGTCAGTTGTTTGACCTGGATCGAAATCATCGGGAGGCCTGCGGCCTTGGCGAGGCAACCCTCCCCCCTACTTAAGTCAAAAAAATAAACCCGACATGGCTGGTTGTAACAGTTTGCCTGACCAAAAATACCCGTCTTTCATCGTCCCATGCCGTCCCCCAAAGGTCCCCCAGAGCTTAAGCATCTCGACCACGTCCTGGTCACTCCAAGAGCGATCAAACGCCGAATCAGTACCCTCGCCGAGCAGCTCAATCACGACTACGCCAATCGGGATATGATGGTGGTCGCAATCGTCACTGGCGCGTTGGTCTTCACCGCGGACCTTCTCCGCGAACTGCGCACGCCACTCCGGCTCGATTGCCTGCGCGCATCCAGTTATCATGCCGGAACGAAAGCAGTCGGCGAACCCCGCATCGTCGATCAGATGAAACTGGACGTGCGCGGGCATGACGTGCTTCTCGTGGATGATATTCTCGACACGGGAAAGACGCTCGCGGCGGTCGCCGGCATGATTCAGGCCAAAGGCGCGGCCACGGTCAAAACCTGCGTGCTGCTCGACAAAAAAGCGCGTCGGGCAGTGCCTTTCGAGGCTGATTATGTGGGTTTCGACATTCCCAATGAATTTGTGGTGGGCTATGGCTTGGATTTCAACGAGCGCTACCGGAATCTGCCCTGTATCGGCGTGCTGAAACCGAAATATTACGCCGGCATCTGACAAACTGGCGGCGAGTGATTCGGACTGTCACTGACCTATAGTAGCAGCCGTCGTCAGACGGCTGGCCAGCGGTGTCACCACCGCTGCTACACCCAAACCAATGCAGCATTAGCCAGCGCCCCGCGGTGGACGTTAAATTCCGTGGATAGGGTCGAGTCAGGAACTTCCGTTTCAATTCGCGTCGTTTCGTGTGTTTCGCGGGAAAATTCCGAGTGATGGTTACGGCTACACATGACTCAAGCGCAAAGCCAGTTGCCCTTTTCGTTCTGCGTGTTTTCCGTGAACAGCATGGGCACTCCTCTTCTTTCCCCGGTCGAACGCCTCGGCCGGCAAATTGCTTTCATTGCCGAGGTCGACAAATTGAAAGAAATTTTCCGACAAACATTGGTCACGCAAAGCCGCCGGTCCGAAAACAGTGCCGAGCACTCCTGGCATTTCGCCCTCATGATCATTGTCCTGGCCGAGCATTCGAATCATCAACCACTCGACATATTGCGCGTATTGAAAATGGTTCTGATTCACGACCTGGTCGAAATCGATGCGGGCGATACGTTCGCCTACGACACAAAAAACATGGCCGACCAACACGAGCGCGAAGCCAGGGCTGCGACGCGCATCTTTGGCTTGTTGCCTCCGGACCAGACCGTCGAGTTTCGCGCCCTCTGGGATGAATTTGAAGAGAGAAAAACACCTGAGGCTCGTTTCGCGGCGGCGTGTGATCGCTTCCATCCGATGCTGCTGAATTGCCTGACTGAGGGCCACGCCTGGCAAAAGCACGGGATCACGCAGGATCGTGTGCTCGCCCGCAACGCCCACGTCGCCGATGGTTCGCGCGCTCTCTGGGAATATGCCGTGGCCATGATCAACGACGCCGTCGCCGCTGGCAATCTGTCGCCTGCGCCGTGAAGGTCGGGGCCGCGGGGCGTTTCGGTGGGAGTTTGAAATGACGGACATAAGTCCGCGGTAGGGGCCGTTGCCCCCAACGGCCCGGGATGTGCGTTCATCGATCGAGGGCCGTTGAGGGCAACGGCCCCTACCGCCAACCAATTCCAACTGTCAGTTTTTGTGGGCATCAACATTCCTTGCTGTTTCCGTAACCTGATTTGATCGGTCGCGTCGTCACGACCGTAATGTTACCCCTCCGAACTTTGTCTCCCGCGATGCTCATCACGTTTCGGTTTGTGTTTTGTTTGTTCACCTTCACCGCCGCTATGCGCGGGGCGGAAGGATTGCGATCCGACTGGATCGATGCAGACACCGGCCATCGCATCATTCGTCTTTCGCCAGATACCGGAGGAAGCAGTCTCTATTTTCACCAGCACAGCTACACGCCCCAAGGCGACAAACTCGTCTTACGCGGCGTCGGAGGAATCGGCGTCGTCGACTTAAAAACACTCGGGACATCGCCGCCAAAATTCGAGTTACTGCTGGCCGAGTCCGCTCCGATCGCCACTGCGTGGCGCACCCGTGAGGCCTATTACCTCAATCGCGAGCACACCGCTCTCATGGCCGTGCACCTCGACACAAAAGCGATTCGTGACGTGGCGAAGCTTCCTCCGCAAGCCCAGGGACGTGGCGGACAATTTGCGATTAACTGCGATGAGACCCTGCTGGTCGGCATTGCGCCTGATCCGGAAGGCAAAACCATTCCCCGCGAACCGCCCGCGCGTGGCGAAGGCGGGACTCTGACCGCTAACTGGGCCGCCGGCACGCCCAAGATGATTTACACTGTGAATACCAGGACTGGTGAATTCAAGGTGCTGCATCGCGAAAACGATTGGACCAATCACTTGCAATGCTCCCCGACCGATCCACAGCAGATTTTGTTTTGTCATGAAGGTCCGTGGCATTTCAACGATCGCACGTGGACAATTCGTGCGGACGGCGGCCCTGCGCGCCTGCTCCACGAGCGCACCATGAACATGGAAATTGAAGGCCACGAATTTTTCAGCGCCGATGGAAAAACGGTCTGGTACGATTTGCAAACGCCGCGCAGCACCGTTTTCTGGCTGGCTGGTGTCGATCTGGCGACCGGTCATCGCACCTGGTACAACCTGCAACGGCAGGAATGGTCGGTGCACTATAACGTTTCTCCAGATGGAAAGCTTTTCGCGGGCGACGGCGGCGGAGCGGGCAGCGTCGCAGCGCGAACGCCCGACGGTGAAGTTCTCAATCCAGCGGGCAACGGTCAATGGATCTACCTCTTCCGACCGGCAATGGTGCGGGGTAATTCGTTCCGTGAGAAAAAGGACCTGATCGACACAGGCTATTTCAAGAGCGAACGTTTGGTGAACATGGCCCGCCACAGTTACAGCAAGGAGACCGGCGTTGAGCCTAATCTCACCTTCACACCTGACGGCAAATGGATTATTTTCAGTGGCAACTTTGATTCGAACCCCGGCGATGGCAAAAAGGCCACCACCCACACCTACGCGGTCGAAATCGCGAAATCCCGATGATCTCAATTATGCGTCTTTCATGCCGGTTGGCTGTATTGCTTTTTCCCGTCGCTCTTTTTGCGCAGGCGCTCGCACCCGCGCCGGACCTCGTCATCAATCCTCCCGCGACGATCAACGCGTTGAATCCTTCCCTGCCCACGCTGTTCATCGCCGGGGATTCCACCGCCGCGAAAAATAACGGCAATCCCATCCAAGGCTGGGCGGTGCCCTTTGCGGAGTATTTCGATGCCAGCAAGGTCAACATCGCCAATCGTGCTCGCGGCGGACGCAGCAGCCGGACTTTTGTGACGGAAGGTCTCTGGGACCATTTGCTCACGGAGGTAAAAGCCGGTGATTACGTGCTTATCCAGTTTGGTCATAACGACGGTGGCGCAATCAACGAAGAACCGCCCGGCTCCTCACGTCCGCTGCGCGCCCGGGGTTCGTTGCCCGGCCTCGGTGACGAGTCGCAGGAAATCGACAACGCGGTGACGAAAAAACATGAAACGGTGCATACGTTCGGCTGGTACATGCGGAAAATGATTGCCGACGTGAAAGCCAAAGGGGCGACGCCGCTCATCCTTTCGCTCACCGCGCGCGACATTTGGGCGGACGGAAAAATCGAGCGTGGTTCGGGAAGCTATCGCGGGTGGGATCGCGAACTTGCCCAAAATGCGGCCATCGAATTCATCGACCTCTCGCGAATCGTCGCGGACAAATTTCAGTCGCTCGGCATGGACAAGACCAGGGACTACTTCTCTCCGGACCATACTCATCCCAACCTGCTCGGAGCGGATTTCCACGCCGAGTGTGTAGTCGCGGGCCTGAAGGGATTGAGAAAAAGTCCTTTCACGGCGTTCTTATCGGCAAAAGGCGCGGCGGTGGAGGCGGATCAAATCGGCTGGTTGAATCTCCCCGAGCCTGCCAATCCGGCGTTGCCCTCGATCGTCCTGATCGGTGATTCGACCGTGCGCAACGGACGCGGCGATGGCAGCGATGGCCAGTGGGGTTGGGGTGATTCGCTCGGGGCATTTTTCGATTCCGGCAAAGTGAACGTCGTCAACCGCGCGATCGGCGGGCTCAGCAGCCGGACCTTCCTCACGCAAGGTCACTGGGAGCGTGCTCTGACGCTCATCAAACGCGGCGACATCGTCATCATGCAATTCGGCCATAACGATTCAGGTGCGTTAAACGATGATTCACGCGCCCGCGGGACGATCAAAGGAACCGGCGAGGAGACTGAGGAAATCGATAATATTCTCACAAAAAAACACGAGGTCGTTCACAGCTACGGCTGGTATCTGCGCAAATTCATCCGCGAAACGAAAGCGGTGGATGCGATCCCGATCGTGTGTTCGCCCATTCCGCGCAAGACTTGGGAAAACGGAAAGGTTGCCCGAGCGATTAAGAGCTATGGAGGCTGGGCCAAAGAAGTCGCGCAGCAGGAAAACGTGGCGTTTGTCGATCTGAACGAGTTCGTAGCCCGTCGCTACGAACTCATTGGCGAAGCGCAGGTAGAGACGATGTTTGCCGACAAGAACACGCACACCTCCAAAGCGGGCGCAGACCTTAACGCAGAACTGGTGACGACAGGACTGCGAGCCATCCCATCCGCGCCAGTGGACGGTTTTCTCTCGGAGAAAGGCCGCAAGGTTGCGCCGGCAAAATTGTGACCGCAACAGCGGTTTCATAAACACTGTAGCCGGGGGCGCCGACCCCGGTCCAAAAAGAGAAACGCGAGCACCGGGGTCAGCGCCCCGGCTACAATCGAGTGGCTGATGAACATGCCGGTATCAGGCAGAATACTTAGGTCCACGGTTAGCGCATTTCGATTTGAGTTCGCCGTTGCGGAAAATGCCAGGACCGACAAACGTCACCGGTGTTAGTCCGCCTGGATTTCTTTAACGTTCGTTTCCCCATGAATACCCTTAAACTTGTCTTTGTTTCCTTGGTTTTGGTCGCGGCCGGCGTACGAACTGTGGCCGCGGATTTTATCCCGCCGGATGCACGCGTGCTTAAAATCGGTGATCCCGCTCCTGATTTCTCCCTGCCTGGTGTTGATGGAAAGACCCATTCCCTCTCCGATTTCAAATCCGATTTGTTGATGGTGATTTTCCTTTCGAATCATTGTCCCGACTCACACGCGGTGGAAGCCCGCCTCGCGAAATTCATCGAAGAGATGAAAGGGAAAAACTTCTCGGTCGTTGCCATCAATCCGAATAATCCGCAGGGCCTGACGATCGACGAACTCGGCTACAGCAAATATGGGGACAGTTTCGACGAAATGAAACTCTATGCGAAGGAACAGGGTTTCACGTTCCCGTATCTCAACGACGGCGACACCCAGAAAACGTCCAAAGCTTATGGCGCACTCGCGACGCCGCACGTCTTCATTTTCGATCGCGAACGCAAATTGCGCTATCAAGGTCAGTTTGACGACTCACGGTTCCCGGATCCCGCGACGGTGAAAAAAACTGACGGCCCGAACGCCGTGCGCGCGTTGCTTGCAGGAACATCTGTGCCAGTCGAGGTGACCAAACCCCACGGTTGCTCGGTGAAGTGGATTGAGAAAAACGCCGCGGTGAAGGAGTTTAACGCCAAGTGGGAAAATACGCCGGTCACCCTCGAAACCATCGATGCCGCGGCAGTCGCGAAGCTCGCCCGCAACGACACCAAAAAATACCGGATCGTGAATGTGTGGGCGACGTGGTGCGCACCTTGCGTTGAGGAGTTTCCCGGGCTGGTATCAGTCGGCTGGCGACTTTCGATGCGCCCGGTGGAACTCGTGACGATCAGCATGGATGATCCGAAGAAAGTGAGCCAGGCGCAGAGTTTCCTGCAAAAAAACCATGCCGGCGTACCCAGCCGGTTGCTGAAGACCCTCGGCGAAGAAGGTCGTAAAACGAACAATTATGTCTTCACGGATCCGAGTTCGGAGGCATTGATCAAAGCGCTCGATCCCGAATGGCAAGGTCCCCTGCCCCATACCGTCGTGATCGCGCCCGGCGGCAAAATCGTTTACCGCAAAACCGGCATCCTGGATCCGCACGAGTTGTACGCGAAATTGCTCGAGGAGCTGACTCCTTACTACTGACGCCCCGACGGAAAAAATTCTGTAGCCGGGGGCGCTGACCCCGGTCCGAGAAAACACGCCAGCACCGGAGTCAACGCCCCCGGCTACAATTCCTGAAGCCCCGAATCCCGGAGTTTTAAACCACTTATTTTCACTGACCGGACACTTATTTCTCACAGGAGAAAACTGAGCTAACGGAGGAGATTTACACCAAGGCCGCCAAGGGAGCAAAGCATGAGGTTCTTATCTTTGTGAACTTTGCGTCCTTGGAGTGAATCCTTCAGTCCCGCCTCCGTTCACTCCGTTTGCTCCTGTAAAACATTCCGTGTATTCAGTGTTTTCCGTGGTTCACTCATTTCAGGGACTCTACCGGAATTTTGAACCACTAACATACACTCATTCGACACTGATTTCTCACAGGAGGAAACCTCACATCTTTCCCTCCACCCAAACTCCGGATCTTTTGTGACAAAAATCCGAATTCTTCATTCGCGTTTATTCGCGTGATTAGCGGGCCACCACCTCCACCGGCCGGGCTCTCCCTCTGAAATGGATTGAGGCATGGCGCAAGAATCACACCCTGACGTTACCCATGAATACCCCAACGATAACTCCGGATTCGTTTAACCGTCGTGATTTTTTGAAGCGCGCGGGCTTGATGGCCGCCGTGACCGGGCTGGCTTCGCTACCCTTGCCGGCCGCGGACGAGAAAAGTTCAACGGTCATCACGCCCCTGACCCCAGGCGGCGGAAACTATGAAATCGGCATTCTCGAAAAGTGGTTTTTCGACGGAGGATCCGACGGGCAACTGAAGTATACGCCGGACGAGATGGCCGTGACGCTCGATGAAATCGGGCTGGATTTGGAGCTGACCCTGCGAAAGGAAGGGCACATTTCGCCGGAAAAAGCACCGGACGAACTTCCGGCTATGGTTGCCGCACTCGCAAAGAAAAAGCGCCGGATTCTTTGGCTGGCGATGGACACCGTGCGTCCGGATGAACCTCATTGGGAAAAAGCGCTGCGGACGGCCAGACAACTCGGCATTCCGCAGTATCGTCATCGGGGCTTTCAGTATAAACCCGGCCAGCCGTTAAAGGCGCAGCTCGCCAGTTTTCACAGCATGGCGAAGGAATTTGCCGCCGCGAACAAGGAGATCGGGATTCAGGCGGTTTATCAGCTGCACTCCGGAGCGCAAATGGCAGGCAGCGGCGCGTGGGATCTGGATTTATTATTGGGCGACATTGATCCGAAACAATTCGGCGTGGCGTTCGATGCGGAGCACGTGATGATCGAGCAAGGCAAGGCTTGGCCCAACGCCGTGCAGCTACTGGCGCCGCGGCTCGCGACCCTCTGCGTCAAGAGCTTCAAGTGGGAAGGCGACCAGCCCGTGCAGGTGCCGTTGGGCGAAGGCCGGGTGAAAAAAGAAATCATCGACCAGGTTGTCGCGGCGCACGGCGGACCACTTCCGGTCTGCATCCACAACGAATATTTCAAAGGCACCGCCGGCAAACTCGCGCCCGTCCCCTTCGCGCAACGCGCTGCAATAGTGGAAGCCTTCCGCTCCGACGCCCGGGTCCTGAAACAATGGCTGGGCCTGGCCGCCAGCTAAGAAACGACCGCGTGAATGGTAGGCCGGATTATCCTAATCCGCCGTGCTGTGACAACGACCCGATCGCGGCGGATTAAGGTCACGCCACGAAGTTGACCCGGTTTTCCGCCCCCCTGAAATATCGCGTTACCGGCAACGACGTGGAAATCACGGTGTAGCAGGAGATTCGTGACATGGTCCGAATATATATTGGGAACGCAGTAGCACGCGCACCTTCAGGCGAAGTTCACGAGGCGCTCATCCGCGCAGCGCCCGGAAGCGCAAGCTGCCGCGCAGGCCCGCCAGAAGAATCAGCGCTGGAAAAAACCAGGTTTCAATTGCACCGCCGCCGCTGGATCCAGGAGTGAGAGGAGGCGTGGTGGTTCCGGATGAAACCACGAGCGTGGCTTTGGTGCTCGTCACACTGCCGAGTGCATTGGTGACGACGACGGTGTAGTCGCCCGCATCGGCACTGCGGGCACTGGCAAAACCCAGCGCGCTCACGGTCGCTCCGCTGATCACGCTCCCGTTGAAATACCACTGATAGGCCGGCGCCGGCACCGCACTGGCGGTGACGGAAAACTGCACGTTGCCTCCGGCTGCCACCGTCTGACCGAGGGGCTGCGCGGAAATAATGGGGGCGCTTGCAGGCAGTGCCTGGCGAATGGTGCTGGAATCGGAAAAATAAAGAACTCCTACAGCATCCACCGCGATTCCATTCGGATCCAATAACCGCGCGTCACTGCTCGCGCCGTCCACATTGCCCGAAACATTAGCCATTCCCCCGATCGTGGACACCTCTCCCGCCGCCGTGATCTTCCGAATCACGCCTGCATCCGGGACAAAAAGATTTCCCGCTCCGTCGACCGCTAGCGATTGCAACCGGGTGAAACTCGCGGCCGCGGCCGGACCATCGCTCGTGCCAACCACGCCCGGGGCTCCCGCCACCGTGCTCGCCGTTCCTCCCGGCGTAATCTTGCGGATCGTGTGGTTGCCACCCTCCGCCACATACACATTGCCCGCCGAATCCACGGCCACTCCGTACGGATGATCAAAAAGAGCCGCATTGCCTGGTCCATCATGGTAGCCCGGCGATTGACCGGGCTGGCCCGCCAACGTGGTCACCACGCCCTCCGGAGTAATCCGTCGAATCGCAGAATTGCCAATATCCGAAACATAAAGGTTTCCGGTCGCATCCACCGCAATCCCGTACGGACCGTTGAAGCGCGCGTCCGAACCCGTGCCATTCGCGTAACCCGTCTGATCACTCATCCCAGCGAACACCGAAGCCTCACCTGCCGGAGTAATTTTGGTGATCGTCTGGCGCACCAAATCCGTCACGTAGACATTTCCATTGGCATCGACGACCAAATGTTCAGGCGCCCGAAATAGCGGCGTGGGATCGGTGGCGGAACGGTTGGGGCCTGCGAAAGTGGTGACCACGCCGGCTGGCGTGATCTTGCGCACCGTGTTTTCCGTGAGGTCGACCGTGTAGATGTTGCGGGAGCGATCCAGCGCGACGCCCATGGGAAGGGCAAAGCGCGCTGCGCTTCCCGTCCCGTTGACGGTCTGTTCCGCGAGGGCCTTGGGCAGACCAGCCACGGTGGATACGACTCCCGCCGTGCTCAGCTTGCGCAGAGCATTGCTGTCATCGGTCAGAAAAATATTTCCCGAAGGATCAATGGCCAGGCCTTGGGGAAAAAGCAGGCGTGCCTTGTCCGCCGGGCCATCGGCGAAATATACAGAGGTGTTAAACGACTCCAGCGATCCCGCCAGCAGCGTGACCGTCCCATCGGCGGCGATTTTATGCAGGGTGACAGTGCCCGCCACGATGAGTTGTCCCGCCGCGTTGACCGTGAGGTGTCCGGACGGCGCGGGATCTCCCACCGACGGTCCCGGCAACAGCGTCATCACACCCGCGGGAGTGATTTTGCGGAAAGCGACATAACTCCCCGGAGAATTATACACCCCTATCGACACCGTTCCTGCATCTGAAACGAAGACGTTGCCGTTCGCGTCTACCGCTATCCCGTGGATGCTAAATACAAGGCCTTGATAACGGTCGTAGTAATAGTGATGACCGCCGAGAGTGTCGGACCAACGCGAATCCGACGCGGGAGATCCTGCCACGGTGGATACAGTTCCGGCAGACGTAATTTTCCGGATCGCCTTGTTTCCCGTGTCGTTCACGTACACATTGCCGGCAGGATCGACGGCGAGATCGGCCGGACTATTGAAGCGGGCAGCGGCGCCGCTGTCGTTGACGAGGCCTTGGGTCCCCGAGGTTCCAGCCAGGGTCGTCACCGCTCCAGCGGGAGTGATTTTTCGTATCGTGTGGTTGCCCTGGTCGGCTACGTAAACATTGCCCGTCGGATCCACAGCAATTCCCGTCGGAGAGAAAAAACGTGCGGAGGAAGCGTTGCCGTCCGTGCTGCCAGAAATTCCCGCCAATCCGGCGAGCGTGGCCACAACACCCGCGGGGGTGACCTTGCGAATCAAATGATTATTACGATCCGCGACGTAAATATTTCCCGCTTGATCAGCGGCAATTCCCGACGCACCGAAAAATCGGCCGCCGGCCCCATCATTGCTCCCGTAGCTGGATACTCCGGCCAAAGTCGTGAAGGCGTACGGCGTGGTATAAGTTGACGCAGCCCAGACAGGGCTGATCAACACCAGTAAGATCAATCCACCAAGTAAGCGAAGGGATGATTTGGCAGAATGCATAAAATGGGAATTCGATGTTTGTTAATTGAATCGAGGCACGCTTTGCCTTCACGGTTGAACGACAAGCGTGAGTTCCCGTCCCGCTATCCGGATGCAAATTAAATGCAGCGGGGCGAACGGAGCTGACAGGCGCGGGCGCGTCGTGCGCCCGCTTAAACGGACTAGGCGGTCACATCCACGCTGGGGTGCACGTGGCGGACGCGCTCGCGATAGAGCAGATACAAGCCGGATCCGATGACGATGCCGCCACCCACGAGCGTCCAGCCATCCGGCCACTGCCCGAAAATCAGCGCGCCCAACAGGGTTGCGAACAGCAGCTGCGTGTAGAAAAAGGGTGACAGGACGCTCGCCGGCGCGAGCTTGTGCGCCAGGATTAGCAGCCAGTGCGCGATCGCACCCACCAAGGCCACAAACCCGATCACCAGCCAGACCGTCGACTCGTTCGGGGTTTGCCACACGGGCAGTGCCAGCGGAACGGATACGAGCATGCCAATTAATCCGGTGTAGAAATGCGTCGTCTCCGAACTGTCGTGCCGCGAGAGCACCCGGGTGATGATAAAGTAAACCGAATTGCAGCCCGCCGCGCCCAGCGCGAGCCACATAGCCGGCTGAAATCCCCCCGTGCCCGGACGCGTGATCACCAGCACCCCGATGAATCCCACGACCACCGCCACCGCTCGCCTTGGCCCGAGCTTTTCACCGAGCACCGGACCGGCCAGAAGAGCGACGACCAACGGCGCAGCGAAGGTCACCGAGGTCACCAACGTGATGGGCAACGTCTTCAACGCCGTGAAACCGCAAAGCGACGAACCGAAAACGCTCAATCCCCGCAGCACCTGCAATAAGGGACGCCTGCTGCGCAGAATTCCGGGACGCGTGCGGGGATTAAGAAAACACGCCGTGATCAAAAATGCCCCGGCATAGCGGACCGCGACGGTCTGCAGCGCGTGCTCCCGCTGATTGAGCCATTTGGCCGACGTATCCATGCAAGAGAAACCGGCGGTGGTACAAATGAGCAGTAAAATACCGCGCCAATTCCCACTCGTTTCCTTTGCCCCCGGTTGTCCTGTCGCCGTGTCCATCACGGGATCCTGCGGACCCGCCGGGCCGAAGCAATCAAATGGCCGGGCTGAAGAAGTAACAAGTGACAGGTACCAAGTGACAAGAGCTCGGGGACTCGGAGGTCGGAGTTGGCCCACGAAACACACGAAAGGTCACGAAATATTAATCAGCCTGAAACAGTGAGGCTTCACTCCTCCGTTAACTCAGTTTCCTCCTGTGAGAAATCAGTGTCGATCAGTGGCTCACAATTCCGGGAATAGTCCCGAAAATGAGTGAACCACTGAAAACACGGAATATTTTACAGGAGCAAACGGAGTGAGCGGAGACGGCACTGAAGGATTCACACCAAGAACGCAAAGTTCACAAACGTAGGATCCTCACACTTTGCTCAATTGGTGACTTTGGCGTAAACATGACGGCCTTTGCCTTCCGATGTCCGGGATCCGTGTTTTCTGTGTAATCCGTGGCTAACAGTATGTTGTTTCCCGTCGGCGAAAGCGTCGGAATGGAATCCGACGCCCACCTTTATGCGATGCCCGTCAGAGTAGGTATCGATACAGCGCATGACCGATACCGCGCGTCGGCCTTCAGTCGACCTGAGCGGCGGATTACGATAATCCGCCCTACCATTCTGCTCTATTTTCCGGCTACAGTTTGATTGAATCGCTCACGAAGGAAAATTTTCAGCAGCCTGTTGATGCCGCTTTTATTGATCTGCCAGCAGATGGAGCGGAACGGAGCGGCGTTTAAGGCGTCCGCTGAAGAGTTCACGCTCCGCGTCGAGCCAATGATCGAGCGCCTGGTTAAACGGCCGCCCTCTCTTCTCCCACAACTCATAAGCACGCGCTGCGATCGCTTCATGAATCAAAGCACGAGTTGTCGGATGGATGGGCCCGCTTGGAGGTTGGTTGGTCATGTGTCGGATACGTCGTATTCGGCTTTTCTCATTCTCTGAGTTAAACGCCAAACCTGGCGAATGATTGGAAATTTTTTGGATCACGATCATCGGGTCACTCATGACATAATGTCATTCCGTGGCGGTCAGATCGCGCGATCAAAGAGAGGCGTTAGTTTATACCCCGCTGTTCCCGCGCCTAATATACCACTTTCACCGCCTTGGATAAATCAGGTCGCTCCCGAATCCCTGCATCGGGAGAGGGCTTTCACTCCCATAAGGGATTCGCTTAGCGGTTGTACCTGACGGACTTCTGTTGCCCATCATTTGCATTTCAGCAGCTTGTGATATTCCGTTTTTCCCCAGAGTTTCGCACTGCAAATGATTTCCCGAATTCGCTGTGTTCTGTGTCTCCTCAAGAGTGAGTGCCCTGCCAAACCCATAGGCTGCGAACTCCATTGCACCGCGTCGTGTCTTCAAGAAACCTGACGGAAATGAAAAAGTTCTTTGGCCTCTCTTTTCTCCCGCTGAATTCAGACTTGGGCTTGTTGTTATTGCGGGTCGTTTTCGCGATGTTGGTTTTGCGGTACCATGGGTGGGGCAAACTCGCCGGATGGAAGGATGAGTCCCGTCATTTGCCCAACCTTTTCGCGGTCGATGGAGTGCGCAAAGAATTCCACACCTTTCCCAACTACATCGGCATCAGTTCCGAGTTGAGCTACGTGTTGGTGACGTGGTTTGAAACCTTTGGCTGTATGATGATAATCGCCGGAGTTTTTACGCGGCTAAATGCGCTGGGAATGGCGATCACGTTGACGGTTGCCTGGTTTTTTCATCATCATATGCAGTTGAGTGGTCCGAATTCCGGTGAGGTCGCGTTCGCCTATGGTGCCGCTTTCTGGCTCTTGTTCTTCGCCGGTGGCGGAAGGTACTCGATCGATCGGAAGCTCGGATTTTGAAGAGCTGCAGGAGTTCAAGACACACCGCCGTCACACCTGCGCAGCGGGCAAATATGGGGGGAATACCTCCGCAGGTTTTTGTTTTATCACCTACGACCCCGAAAAAGTAGTGTAGGTAAATTAAGTTTTAACCCGGTTGCTCCGACAAGAGGACAAAGCCGTCCTGCCATGAGTACCGATTGTCTATTATCAACTGAAGAGTCGTTCGCCGTCGAGATGCACCGGCTCCTTGAAACCGCTTCGCACGCCCCATGGGGCCCTGGCCGTGAAATCGACGCAATCGTTCATCGTTTGCACCAACAATTGTTAGGCGTGAAGTCCCGGTTGGGCAGCGCTGACGAACAGCCGGAAGATCAAATTCTGGCCCACTCGATCGATCACGAGTTGCGCAACAAATTGATGATTTTCCACTACCATGAACAGAAACGACGTCTTTCGGAACCGCCGATGCCATTGACGCCCCACTCCCGGAAAAAGCCTGCCCATCCAAGTCCGCGACGCGCGCGATAACTTCGGAAGTCCCTTGATACTCCGCGACGCCTCGTGTCGGCACGGGCTCGAAGTCCTGTTCGACGAGCAGCTGCAGAATTTCGCACCACTGATCTGCACTCATCCACCCTGATGTCCGGCAGGTCCGGATCAGTGATCATAAGTGCAGATCAGTGGTTAACACATCCGGACTTTTCCAGGAATGGCTTCGCTTCAGGCATCGATAGGTTTCCGCGTCACCGCTTCACTTGAGCGGTTTCGGAATCCGTGGGAACGACCGTCTCAAGCCGCCTGCGCACAAACGCGAGGTGGCCCTGAAGCTCGTAAAACTGACTTGCGAACGATGCTGGAACCCGGACGTGGCTGACCGCATTCTCCACTTCGTGGATTTGCTCCAGTAACTCCTGTACGCGCGTCCGGGTGAGCGGACCGAAGGCCTCGCGCTCGAGGCGGAGTAGCGGCCGGTAACAGCGATAAATTCGCAATTGAATGCTCCAGCGATAAAGCACAGGAAAAAAGCGCAGCGCTGGGATCACCACCAGAAGCAGCGGGACGATTGCCACGAGAAGCCGATTGAGCAGGTTCGCAATCCAGAATGATGGGATCGCGCGGTAGAGAAAAGTTTTGCCCGATTTATAAAAACGTTGGGCATCGTCACTGATCGGAATTTCGTGATCGATCGCAGCGGGGAATTCTCCGCGTCGTTGCAACAGTTCAGCCTTGCCATGGATTTCTTGTGCGACCTCGAGTAACAAATCGGACAATGCTGAATGCAGTCCCTTTCGCGCGACGAGTTCGACAGTGGGACCAACCAGAATGACGTCCTGCGTCGGGAGATTTTTTCCCAAGTCGAACGAACCTTCCGGCAAACGCATCTTATTTAGATAAGGATAGCGCCGAATGTACGCGTCTGCCTGGGCAAAATTATACAATTGCACATCGGTTCCTCTGATCAGACTGCGCAGGGTTTGCCGGGAAGCGGAATCCCCCATGAGAAAAACGGCGTCCAATTTTCCTTCCAGCAGACCTGCGGCCGCCGCATCGGCATCCAAATCAAGCAACGTGGTGGGAGGTCCCGTGATTCCATTTGCTGACAGCAGCGCCAGCGCAAGTGCACGGGTGCCGCTGCCCGTGGCACCGACCGCCACTCGCAGCCCTGCCAGCTCGGCAAGTCGGGTGATCGTCGTGGGACTGCGATAGAACACCCAAAGTGGCTGATAAGCGATACTCCCAAGCGAGACCAAGCCATTGACATTAGCATCTTTTGCCAAACCGCTCTGCAAAAAACCGATGTCGACAGTCGAATTAGCTGTCTGGAGTTGTTGAAGATTGTCCAGAGAACCGTCGGAAGGATGCACTTCAAGCGTCACCCCATGAGTAGCCAGCAATTTTTGATAGGAATCAGCATACCGCTGAAAGGAACTCCCCGCTGGCCCGGAAGTAAGTACCAGCGTGCGTGGTGGAGCGGACCGGACGACCCACACCGCGGCCAGCAGTACCACCAGGACGAAAAACAACGCCACGGCAGACGCCAAGGCCGGGCTGAAGCCAAAGGTCTCAATGAGGGCCGCCACCAACTTGGGGTATCGTTTTGTCTTCGGTGTTTGCATGCTCAGCACTTGAAGCTGCCACTGTGACGACTGCCTTTCCCGCGAATGGTTTCAAGCTTTACCAGACGCTGATCAACGAAGCCCAATACACGATACCCGCAAATCTTCTTTCCTGAATGTAGGAGCTTGCTTGCAAGCGATTCAGGACATCCGTTGCGGTCGTAATCTGAATCGCTTGCAAGCAAGCTCCTACATTCAGCCAATCATACCTCTGCGAATGACGACGGCCATCGATTCCGCCATTCCTGCCCGTGAATTCAAGGAATGGGCGAACTCCCAACGGCCCGAATGGTCGAACAAAGCATAAACACCCACCGAAATGAAAACGCAGAATCTAAACCACATCCACGGCGGGACCGTATTGGTAAAGTCGGCGCAGGATCGTCACGACCCACCGATCGCGATACGCGGCTCGCTGGACACCATGACGACTCCGGGCGTCGTGAAGGTCGTTCTTGAATATCCCGACATGTGCGCAGCTCCCGCGCATCACGGCATCATCAGCCTCGACGCCCGAGGAGTTGACCAGCTGCTCGCAAGCGAACACGATGGAACCTACGCGATCACGGTGCAGGAGTCGCTTGATCCTGTGCCGCCGCCATCGACATCACAGGCAGCCTCGTAGTGCATTACAATAACGTCGCTAAAACAGAGTTGTTTAAGCGACGTTGGCTGTTTTTTCAGAACGAACTGAACTGTGGTTCGTATAGCTGACGGTCGGTAGCCGATTGAAGCTCGGTCCAAAGGGCCAGCGACCACGTCTTCGCGGCCGGAGTGGTTCCAAGACCTTCGTCAAAGTGAATTTTCATATGCCCATTGTTGACGATCGAGTTCATCACAAACGCACCGCACAGATCGATATCGTCATTTCCGCCGCCATTGCAGCGAAGTTGCGAGTTGGGTGCAGTGAGACATCCGTAGAAAGCTCCGTTCCCGCTGACAACGCAGTCCTGACTGGTTGTAGTATAGACGTCGAGAGCTCCCGCCCAGCTTGTGGTATTGACCGGACTGTTGCCGATGGCCACAGGACCGTCAATGTAGACGGTGCATTTGCCACATTTGATTCCCGAAGACGTCGGTTGGACCATCAGGCCCCCATCCATGCTCGTGTTGGTTCCAGTCAGCACGACGTTTTGCCCCGCAGAGATGGACACTGCTCCGATCGTCGCGTTTGCCGCATAGTAATAATAAGGGTCGGTCAATGTAAGAGTTGTCGTGTGGGCGGCAATTGCTGCAACGCGAGCGTCAATATCAGCCTGCCGCGGTAATGTCGCCGGAATGGCGTTACCAACAGACACTCCTGGATTTGTTGCATTCGTGGGAGGAGTCCAGCTCACAGCCGGAAAGGAAAAATTCGGAATTGTAGATCCGGTAATTGTTCCGCCAGTAACCGTGACACCCGGGCCGGTCATGACGGTGCCAGACACTGTACCGTGACTAAGATCGATATCCCCCGTCAAACTCGCGAGAATCGTATTCGCACGCGAAGTTCCAATATTGTAGGGCGAAAATGGCGGGTAACCAGGAGTAGTGCTCGAAATGAAACTGTTGGAGGACGGATGACCGTTCCAGTTGATACCTGGAGTGCCGAGTGCGACCACCCCTTTGGGCAGCACCCCGTTTTTGTTGAGCAAAACCTTAACAATTTTCACAATGGGAGCACCATCGACTGGGGTGAGGGACGCTTTTGCGACAACCATTGGAATCGCCGAAGTACCGTCATATCCAGCCACCCACACCTTCACTACGCCTGTTGCATTTCCGTTGTCGACAGAGGCCGGAAACGTAACAGTCCGCGAAGCGGCAAGACGGGCGGACACATGTGCAACCTCGGATGCGCCGCCGCCATTTAAAGTGACCGTAGGAGCACTCGTATAGCCTGTTCCGTGATTGGTAATTGTTACTGAGCCTATCTGCACATGTGGCACTTCAACACCGCCTTCAGTCTTATACGAAGTGGCCAGCGTCGCCACTGCCGTTGCCCCTGTGCCGCCCCCGCCCGAGATGGTTACCGTCGGCGTCGAAGTGTATCCATCTCCCGCGGTGTCAACGTTTGCGTCCGCCACCGTATTGCCCAAGGTCCAACCGCTCCATGCGGCACTGATCGCGCTGGCACTGGACGACGCGCCCAATTTGTTGAAACTCCATACCGCTTCCTCCGTGCCCGCTTCTGCAAGATTATTCGCTGCGTCAGCATAAAACGTGCGATGCGCCATCTTGAAGGAATTCGTGGAAAGCTTTACGTAACCAACCAGGATCATTCCGATGATGAATGCAAAAATCATCGCGGTGATCAACACCCCGCCACGCTCAGTCGCGCGATTACCTGTGCGTGAAAAAACAGCATTGGTTTTCATATGGAGATATTGCGAATGGTGAATGCAGATGAACGGATAACCTGGGTCGAATCAGCTACCCCGACTCCGGTCCGCTTAACACTAACCTGGACTTGAATGTGCTTCACGGCGGTATCGTTCGATGAGATACCTATAAGGACGTCGTCTTTGTCGTAACGAGCGAAGGCGACGTTCGATATTTTTCCGATCAAAACTATTTTACCGGTGGTGGCGGTGGCCGAACTGCCGGGCACATAGAAAAATTGTTTTTTCGTGGAATCGGTGGGATCGGTTTCGTATCCGTAGGTCACCGTCCGATAGTTTTTGTTGTTGATATCTGGAACCGCGAGCGTGAACGATGAAATCGCTCCACTGCTGCGATCGGAAAGAAAGCCGTTCGCCATTCGCGCATCGATCCCCAGTTGTTCGAAAGCGCGGCGCGTTTGCGTTTCCATCGTGGAATAATTGCTCACGCGGACTCCGCTTCTCACCAGAAGCAGAAAACAAGACAGCACGCCGGCCAGCACCATGGTGCCAAGGGTTGCGGCGATGATTAGTTCGACCAGGGTAAATCCTGAGGTCTGGTCGCGACGCTTGGCTGAGTTATGCAGCGAAATAGTCATAAAGTCCGTCTTTGGCGTAATAAGTAACGTAGCTGCGGGTGATCGTCCGGCGGTCAAAAGTCGTCCAAGTGATTCTCAGCGTGACCTCGATCATTTCACCATCAGCGACGTGGGCTGGGACGACTCGAGCAAATCGCCTAAGGGTCATCCTTGACCCCAAATCCCCTGCGCCGGTGTATAGCGATGAGGTGATTGTGACCGCTTCCCCAAGATCAGTGGGATTAGTAGGATCATGTCGTTCGTAAACGGCGCTGACTGTGTGCCAGTCACTCAGACGCATTTTCTCCATTTCGCTTTGCATGATCTGCGAGGCATAACTGATGCACCGGGCTGAATCCAAACTCGCGAACCCACGACCCATTACCAAAAGCGAGGTCGAAATGGCCATCGCCATCACAGCTGCTGCCATCGCGACTTCAAATATAGTGAAGCCCGCCTTTTTCTTTCGATGAGATCCGAATTGCATGCTCAGATACTACAACTTCGCAGGAATTGTAAATAGAGGCTCCGATTCAAGATTACGCCTCTAGAATTGATAGGGCCGTTAGGCCCTACTGGAGCGAACCTGTAAAATTGTGGCGTGTGAAAACGAATCGCGCGTCCCATTTCCGGGAATTTTTTCGCACTCCCACGCGATTCCACAACGCGGTTTTACACCGTTCCAGCTATAGACGGCCAAACCGACTACGCGGTCGCTTTCTGATACACGCGGATAAAATCCTGGAGTTCCTTGGCGTCGGATTTCCAGAGACCATTAATAAATACGGGCTGGGTCCCCCCGGACGTTTCCACGGTCACATTCGAAAGGAAAATTCCATTTTCCACCCGAATGGAAGCGATCGCGCGATAATTGATATGCTCTTCGTTTGAACTGAACATCGCACCCTTTCGAAAGGTGATTCCGTCCGGCGCCAGCGTCAGACGATCACGAAAAAACAAATTCCCCGACGACCAGCGGCTCGACCAGTAAATCTTCTTTTCGATTTCAGGAGTCGTGTCGGTCTCAATGGCTGTTTCCGCGCGCGTCGTTGATGGAGTCAACGGCGACGATTCGGACGACAATAATTTCGTCTTCGCATTCGCAAACTCCTGATCGGTGAGCTTTCCTTCGCTGTGCAAGTCCGCGAGCTTCCGCAGTTCATCAGTGAGGTTCATGCGATGATATATACGTGCTTCCCGCGACATATCAAATCTTGAGGAGGACCATTGCATGCGGAAATAGTGACGAATTTCCCGCGATTTTTGTCCGCCAACGAGGGGCTCGTTCGTCGTATTAATGAACCCTTATTTAATTAAATCCGAATATGAAAACTTCATCAGAAAAATCCGATTACATGTTGCTGCTTCGCCAGCCCAACACCGGTCCGGCCCCCACTCCCGACGAAATGAAAAAAATCATGGATCGCTTTGGTGTTTGGATGGAATCCATGGCGGCGAAAGGAATGGTCCTCGCTACTGCAGGTTTGGAAGTCTCCGGAAAAATTCTCCGCGGCTCGGGCGGCGAAACGATCACTGACGGCCCCTATCCCGAAGCGAACGAAATCGTCGGAGGATACGTCCTCATCACCGCCGCTGATTTGAACGACGCCATCGCAGCCGCTCGCGAGTGTCCGGGTTTGGATTATCGCATGGCCGTGGAGGTGCGGCCGGTGAAGCACCGCATGAAATGAGCGAATCAGCGGAATTATCTCGGTGAACTTCATGTCAGTGCTCTGTGTTCTCTGTGGCTCAAAATTTTTCTTCGCTCGAGTGAGATGAATGCCTCTGGGTGGAATCCGGATTTGCAGCTCGCAAATAACGGTGCTTTGTTCCGGCCATGCGTTTTCTTCCCGTCACCGCACTGATGATTATTCCGTTAGTAGCCTCTGCAGAGCAGACCGCACTTTCGGGGGACAGCGACAAAGGGCGAACGCTTTTCCAGCAAAGTTGTGCCACCTGCCACGCGACGGGCCAAGGAGACCGGCCACAATCGGGCCAGGGACCGTCGCTCGCCGGCGTGATGGGGCGTCCGGCGGCATCGCTTACCAATTTCAGCTATACGAAGGCACTCGTCGCTTCCCGCCTGATCTGGGATCCGGCGACCCTGGATAAATTTCTCGCCTCTCCCACAGCAATCGTTCCTGGAACTGCGATGGTGATTCCCACCGCTCGTGCGGAGGATCGCAGCGATTTAATCGCGTATCTCGCAACCTTGAAGGCAGTCACCCCGGCGCCTGAACAACCAGCGAAATCGCACGCCCGGACTGACGGAGATTGGGAAAACGACGCGCCGGGTAAGACTCACCGCATCGATCTCGCGAAATTACCCGCGCCCTACGCCACCGAGTCGGCAGGGAATTCACCCAAGACCGTGGATCGCCCCGTCGGGGCGAATCCTGCGGTGCCGACTGGTTTTCAGGTGAAGCTATTTGCCTCGGAACTTTCCGGACCACGATTGCTTCGGACCGCGCCAAATGGGGATATTTTCATCGCCGAAACGCGCCAGGGACGAATCCGGGTATTGCGTGCGGCAGACGGCGCAGACGCACCTACGGACAATGCAGTGTTCGCTGAGGGATTGTCCGGACCATTCGGCATCGCATTCTATCCGATCGATGGAAACCCGAAATGGGTCTATGTGGCTAACATGAATTCGGTGCTACGGTTTCCTTATCACAATGGAGACCTCCAGGCATCCGGACCGGCCGAAATCGTGGTGCCTAAGCTCGCTGACAGTGGCGGTGGCCATACGACTCGTGATATTGTTTTTTCGCCTGACGGACGCCGGTTATTTATTGCGGTGGGCTCCGCTTCGAACGTCGCGGAAAAGCAGCCTGATAAAACTCCCGGGGAAATCAAAGAATGGGAAAGCGCGACCGCCAGAGGCGCCATGTGGGGCAACGAAACCAATCGCGCCGACCTGCTCGTATGCGACCCGGAGGGAGGCGGTCTTAAAATTTTTGCCACTGGTATCCGCAATGCCGTGACGGTTACAGTGCAGCCCGGTACAAACAAGGTGTGGGTATCGACGAATGAACGCGACGGACTGGGAGACGACCTGGTGCCTGACTATATTTCCTCGATTCGCGAGGGAGGTTTTTACGGGTGGCCGTGGTACTATTTGGGCAACCATGAGGACCCGCGTCACGCGGGCGAGCGACCCGACCTCGCCGGCCAGACAATTGCTCCTGATGTTCCAGTGCAAGCGCACTCAGCCTCGCTGCAGATGACATTTTATCCGCCGGCAATCAGTGGCGAGTCGGCTTTCCCAAACCAATATCGCGGTGAAATTTTTGCCGCGTTGCACGGCTCCTGGAATCGCACCGGCCGTACGGGCAGCAAAGTCATCCGCGTAACAATGAAGGACGGCGCGCCCACCGGGGAATACGAGGATTTCCTCACCGGCTTTGTGGTAGATGACAGCAATGTGTGGGGCCGACCGGTCGGAGTAACCGTGGCAAAGGACGGCGCCCTGCTCGTCAGCGACGACGCGAACGGAACGATCTGGCGGATCTCGACGACTGTGAAAAAATAGAATTTTTAACGCTGACTCACCCCGGTCTGGGATCCAATTGACGCCGTGGGCCGCCAAGCCCGAGTCCAAAAAACGGCGCATACTTTCATTCGGCGGCGCGCCTGCAGCATTTTGAACAAACCTGTGGCCTGTTTCTGTGTAGCCCGCTGAGCAGCGGGATCCCTGCGCTCCCCAGGCTACAACGATGATTCCTTCACGACCATCAAAAAGGAATCCGGGCACAGTTCTTCTGAAAATGCTCTAAACGACGATGTAATCCTACACGCGCTCCCCGTGGACATTGCGTCCCCATCTTTGATCTGGAATGGTCTGACCAGGATCGCGAAGAAAAAAAAGGCGCAGATCCATCCGGTCTTTCCGGGTTTTTTTAACCTTCTTCGTGTGGAGAATTCATCTGCACCCGATCCCCGCTTTGGGATCGGAATTTAGCGCTGAGCGCGGGACCTGGGGCAGGTGGCAAGCGGCAACCTCAGTGTTCTCCTTTTCCGGGGCGCTGCCGGGTTTGGTGGGATGTCAGTTTCCTGATGCGTACTCCGGAACGGGCGAATTCAACAGCTGAAATCCACCTTTCGCATCCGGGAAATGCCGGAATGAAATTTAAGTTAGTAAACACTCACTACCTAATATCCGTGGCATGAAAGATGCTGAATCCCGAACCCGGTACCGCCCGGTTTCCGTCAGGATATTTGCGCCATTTGCGAAGAGGTTTCCGAAGGGATTGGGCGGTCTTCCATCCACACCATGAATTCACCACGGACGATTCTCCGGGTGGTCGGCGCTGCGGTGCTGATCCCCTGCTTTGCTTTCAGTCAGGCTGAAAGTCCCGCGCCGGCCGGCGCCGCGAACGACATCTACCAGCTCGATTCCCTCAAGGTAAATCCTACGTCGGCGACCGAGGCCGTCCTGCCCACGTCGCGAACGGTCTCCTCGGTCTTTGGCACGGATCTTTCGGTGCTCGATACGCCCCGCTCGGTCTCGCTGGTCTCAACGCAGCTGATGAAGGATCTCGATATCCGCGGCCCGCTCGATTTTTTGCGCGGCGTCTCCGGCGCCTATACCGATTCGCAATTTGGTGCCGCCAATCTGGTCGATCTGCGCGGGCAATCCGCCGAAGTTTACCAGAACGGCGTGCGACGCACCACCCGCAGCGACGGCATGCCACTCAGTTTCAACGGCGTTGAAGCGGTCGACGTCGTGAAAGGACCGGCTTCAACCGTTTTCGGCGCGAGTTCACTCGTCGGCGGATACATCAATCTGATCACCAAGCGGCCGCATTTTGACGCGCCGGAAGGTTATGTTTCCGCAACCGTTGGCAGTTGGGACACCTATCGCTGGCAGATGGATGTCGGCGGACCCATCGCCAAGGATAAACTCGCCTACCGACTGAGCTACGAAGGTGAAAACTCCGACAGCTACTATCGGTATGTCTACAATCACCAGCAGGATCTTTATTTTGCGCTGTCCTACGTGGCCAGCCCCACCCTGCGATTCGATTTCAACAACGACTTCCACCAGGCAAAGTACGTTTCGACCACCGGCATGAACCGGCCGACGCAGGAATTGATCGACAGTGGTCTCTACTATGCCGGTCAGGCGGCCAGCCGGGGCATTTTCAATGTCATTCCCGTGAGCGGAGTCGTGAAACTGGATCGCAGCATCACACTCGTGGCACCGGGTGACTACGACAAAGGAACCAACTATCAGGCGCAGTTTGACACGTATCTGACTTTCAATGCGGACAGCTGGCTGGTCAACCGCAGCTACTTTGAATACTACACACTGCAGCAAAGACAACTGGCGCAGCGTTACTATAACAACGTGGACTATTCCTACACGTTCTTCGATCGCCTCGAATATCATCTGAAGAAAAAGACGGGCGCGCTCGAACACGAACTGATCACCGGTCTGTCCTTCCGCTATATGCGGGCCCGCGGCTACGGGGATTTCTACAATGAGTATCTCAACGCCACCGACCTGACGGGCGATCCCACGAAATTTCCCATCACCAGTTTGTTCGGCGTCGTTGCCGTCCCGGGTTACGCGGGCGACTTCGCCGTTCCCGGTGTGACGTACGGCGATCCGCTGCATCCTTTCAGCATGCCCAGCACGATCAAGGCAGAGTCAGCCGAGGCTGGTCTGTTCATTCAGCACACGTTGAAATTCAATGAAAAGTGGGCGCTGCTTTACGGCGCCCGCCTTAACCTGACGTCAGAAACGGCCGCCGATCCGCTGCCACCATCCGGCTATACGCCCGCGAGGGATTCCATCACCGTGGGCGCAGGAGCGGGTAATGCGAGCCTCACCTTTAAACCCGCGGCGAACTCCACCTACTATGTCACGTTCTCTTACAACCAGTCCACCGCAGGCACCGCTGGCGGCTTGCCCGCAGGATTCACCGGAGCCGCACTCTCGCCCGGGAGTTTCCACATCGACAATTTCCTCTACGAAGCAGGCGCAAAATACCAGCTCGTGAATAACAAACTCTTCCTCTCACTGGCCGCGTTCAACCAGATCCGCAGTCAAACCGATATCTTCGGCAACACCAGCAAGGTGAAGGTCGACGGCGGCGAGGCCGAACTGAGTTACCAGCCAAGCAGGACTTTATATGTGTCGGCCGGACTTAGCTATCTCCATGCGATCGTCCCCGATCAGGCTTCAGGATCGTTGACCCGCAGTGTCTACGACGCGTTTGCTGCGCCCTATGGCACTGGCCTCGGATCGCCGAACTTTGGTTCGCTTCCGGTCGCCGACCGACGCGTCCCCGGTACTCCGCTGAAATCGGGCAACCTGTCGGCCCGCTACAAGCTTCCCTCCGGTCTGGGCATCAGTGCCAACGTGGTCGTGACCGACGAAATTGTGACGTCCTACCTGGGAAATGTGAAGATCCCGACCCAATTTACCCTCAACACTGCGATCTTCTATGAGCAGAAAACGTGGGACGCTCGCGTGAGTTTCTTTAATGTCACCGACGAAAAGAATTTCACGGCGATCGGAAGCATCTTCGGCAACGAGCTCATCCAAGCCGACCTGTCTTTTCACATTGAAGCCACCGTGCGCTATAAGTTCTAGCTGCCATCAACGTCTGACAGGCGCTCCGAATGACGTCTCCGAAAATCCACGAAACCCGTCACGCCGCCAACCCCTTGGCGACCGCGATTCGCCTGACTGCCCGACGCAGCTGGCTCTGGATGGCAGCGGCAATTTTAGCCGCCGGAGTTCTGCCGGCCCAGGCTCACGTTTGGAACATGACGAGGGTCCGGGTGAATTTTACCGATGCTTCGCGCTGCGAGGTGCATCTCGCCATCGACCTGACTCGTTTGCTCGGAACTCCCGACCGGTATTACGAACTGATTCAAGCCGACCCCTCCGATCAGTCGCGCCGCCTTCAGGAGGTATTTGAAAAAATCTGGCCGCGCTTTCATTTCCGTGTCGATGAGACCCCACTGTCTGGACAGATGAAAGGATTCCGCCTGCCTACCGGTCCACGCAGCGAATTCGGTTATGTCGGGGTCGGCAAGATGACTGAGTTCGAAGTCTCAGTTACACTTCCCAATGTACCCGGTTCGTTGTGGTTCGAGCCCGAACCGGACCTGCTGATCGAATACCCACTGGCCGCTACTTATGAAATCACCGCGCAGGATTTCAACGTCACGCGCTGGCTGGATGTTCCCTCGCCCAGCCGGCGCTTCGATTTCCGTCTGCATTTTGCCCACGACGTCGCGCTGCAATCTGCCAGTGTGGAATCAAAACTGGATCTCAGCACCAGCGAAAAAAACGTGGTCTCCGTGTTGTTGACCGCCTGGCGTTATCTGCACCTGGGCTTCCGACACATTTTCCCCACCGGAGCGGATCACATTCTCTTTGTGATCGGACTTTTTTTCCTGGGAATCAGCTGGCGCAAGCTTCTGACCCAGACGACCGTTTTTACCATCGCCCACACCACCACGCTCGGACTCTCGGCGTGCGGTATTTTCTCCCTCCCGGCTTGGTTCGTTGAGCCGGCGATCGCCGGCTCAATCGCATTCGTCGCCATCGAAAACATTGTACGGCCAAAGCTCACGTCGAGTCGCTTGATGGTGGTTTTTATGTTTGGCTTGATTCACGGACTTGGATTCGCGGGCAGTTTATCGGAGGTTGGTCTGCCCAAGCAGGAGTTCTGGACAGCGCTGCTGTCGTTTAATTTCGGGGTCGATTTTGGCCAGCTCTTCATTCTTGCCGTCTGTTTTCTCACGGTTGGGTGGTTTCGCGATCGCGAGTGGTTCCGCCCACGCATCGTGATTCCCGTCTGCGCCACCGTCGCCTTAATCGGCCTGATTTGGTCCACCCAGCGCGTCGTCCACTACGTGTCGGCGATTTAACGCTCCTCCACCTTCTTCCAATCCCCAGATCACTATGAAACTACCATCCCTCCGAATCACCGCACCCCGCTATCGGCATCTATTCTCGCTTGGTGCCGCCCTGTTTTTCTCCTGCGCCAGCCATGCTGTTTATGTGGACCCGCCGCCGTCGAAAATGGAGTTCAACGCCGAGACTAAAACCAGGCAGTTGCTCGTGCAGGTGGCGCTCGGCCGGCAGAAAGCCGACGTCATCGTGAAAAACGTCACCCTGCTCGATGTACACACCCTGACTTGGATGAAGGGGCAGGATATCGTGGTGCGGGAAAAACGCATCGCGTGGGTCGGTCCTACCGGCCAATGGAAAGGCACCACCGATTCCGTGTATGACGCCGCCGGGATGTATGCCGTGCCGGGCTTTGGGGAATCCCACAAGCACATTGAAAGTTCGCTCGTTTCCCCTGAGTGGGAGGCCGAGATGATCATGCCACTAGGCAATACCTGGACCGTCGAAGCCAGTCATGAATTTTCGAATGTCAACGGTGAGCACAACGTCGAACTCTGGCTTGAGCCTCGCAAACACGGCAGTCCGCTGAAGATTTTCCCGTCACTTGGATCTGCCACGCCGCCGACTCCCTACGAACGCGGTGGTGGTTATTATGGTTATAAGGAAATTCATGACATGATCCGCAGTGACCGATGGGTGGTGGGGCTGGACGAGGTCATGGACTGGCCCTCGGTGTCCGAACCGACCAATCCCGGCTATCAGCGCATTTGGGAGAACCTTCAAGCCACGATGGATACGCGGGGCGTGATCGAGGGGCACGGCGCCGGCTTGAAGGATGTGGGCGGAATCAGCGCGTTCGTCGCCGCCGGAATGACGAGCGATCATGAAACCCGTGATCCCCAGGAAGCGTGGGACAAACTGCAGCGCGGTGTTTTTCTGCAGCTCCGCAATCACAACATTACCGCGTCAGCCAAACTGTTTATCGAAAAGGGCCTCAAGGACTGGTCGAATGTTTCGTTCGTGACCGATGATCGCGATGCCGCACATACGTTGGAAATCGGAACGCTCGACAACGACATCCGCACCGCGATCAAGGCCGGCGTGCCGGTCGAAGCCGCCTACGCGATGGTAAGTTTTTATCCCGCGAAACATCACCGCATTGACGAATGGGTGGGATCCATTGCCCCGGGAAGGTTCGCCGATGTCGTGCTGATCAGCGATCCCGCCACGGTGAAGATCGAACGTGTTTTCGCCGATGGCATCCAGGTTTCCGAAGCGAAAAAATATCTGCTTACCGTCCCGAAAATTGACTGGCCGGAGTGGGCCACGCACACGATCAACCTTGGCCGCAAATTCACCGCTAAGGATTTTGTGATCAAGGCGCCGCCCGGAAAAAAAGAAGTGATCGCGGCCATTCAGGAACCGTTCAGCATCTCGGAGGAACAAAAGACCGCCGTACTCCCCGTGATCGACGGCATTGTGCAGCGTGATCCCGCGCACGCCATCATCAAGGCCGCGACCGTCGACCGCTACAGTGGCAAGGGAAAACTCGGCGTCATCTTCTGGACCGGCATGGGGCCGCTTGAACCGGATTGCGCCGTTGCTACGTCGCAGTCGCACGACCTCCACAATATCACGGTCATCGGGACGAGCGACGAGGCCATGGCGATCGCGGTGAATAAAATTGCAGACCTCCAGGGCGCACTGGTGTTGGTGAGAAAAAACGAGGTGGTCGCCTACGTGAGACTTGAAATTGGCGGGTTGATGGCG
>Ga0307508_10000573_pt1 | contig 43725 bp, 55 predicted proteins | sample 9_EM_MG_FD_203089 | JGI IMG/M metagenome (GOLD analysis project Ga0307508, IMG submission 203089) | Populus trichocarpa ectomycorrhiza microbial communities from riparian zone in the Pacific Northwest, United States - 9_EM | ecosystem: Host-associated > Plants > Roots > Unclassified | place... | reverse complement strand
GTGGCGGCAAGGCGCATACTGATGTCGGAAACTCCTCTTCATTCGAATAAACCAGAACCCGACCAACAATCCGCTCACCATTGACATACTCGCAGCTGTCAGGGCTATCGAGCGCAGGATGTAGAGTTGGTCGTCCGTCAACGCTGGCTTGCCCTCATTCTCGTCGCTCAGTGTCATCCTTCTCAGCCCGTACACCGGATCGTCCGTCCATTTGCTTCCTGTGGCGCCTGCAGGGCCCTCCGGTTGCATAACCACCCAACCGCGTGGCGCAGAAACTCAGCTTCCGCACCGGTATTGCTTCGTTTCCTTGCTTCTCCGCTTCGCTCGCTAGCCTTCCCCAGAGATGCGAGCGCACTCCTTGTTGTTCGTCCTGTCCTCCGTAACCGTCTTCCTCGTCTCCTCCTCCTTGATTTCTGTGCTAGTTGGTCCCGGTCTCCTTGGTGTCGGGGATGGATATGCTGATTCGAAACGGGGGGCGGAGGTGGTGTGATGCGGATCTGTGCTGCTCGAACGCCGTCGGATGGGCAGGCCACCGTGGTGGATTTACGGAGATGGTGTAGGAAAAGGATCCGGCCGGTTTTTGAGACTCCGCCGGCGCTGCTGCTTGTCCTTGCACAGACTGGCACAGAGCGTAGAGCACGAGTAGTGGATTGTGTGTAAGTACGTCGGCGAGCCCTTGTCTCGAACCAGGGCCTATGTAGTTTTTTGTTACTTCTTCCCGCACCCTGCTTCCCGGTTAGATAAGTATGTATGTATGGGTTGGGTTCTTTTTTTTTTTTTTTTTTTTTTTTTTTTAGTCGGAATTATTATTATTCTTCTTCTTTGGCGCCCTGCAGGCCGGCTTTTTCGGAGGAGGACGAGGCGGCTTGTTGTTGTTGTTGTGCGTATGTGCGTGTCTTTAGCGTAGACGAACCCTGGCAGCTACCATTCCGTCACTTTACAAACAGGCGGCGGTGGCAGCAAAGCGGAGCGGGCGCGCGGGTCGCAAAGTGCAGTTGTTCGCTAGAATAAGATTCGAACCACCCTCCCTCAAAAACAATCTCGCGGCTGTGCCGGGCCGTACAGATGGAAAACAATAATTTTACGGGCTGCTGCGGGCGGAAAGGGTGAAACGGATCGGCCGGCCGGACAGAGGAGGAGATTTTTTTTTCCCTTTTCTTTCCGTTCCGGTCGTCGGGGTCGGAGGAGAGGCGGAGACAGCGACGGCAGACGGCTGCGCAGGCGGATGGATACGCGGATTACGGATCGAGTGCGTTGCCGTTCTCACGATCCGCGTTGGAGAGCACGTACAGTACAGTGCAATAGAATGGAGTCGCTGCGCGCCGGCGAGAGGGGAGGCAGATGTGTGGGGGAGAGGGCGGAGAACGATAACTTGAGATAGGAGCAAGAGGGCGAGTGAATCCCCAAGAGGAAGAGGGGGCGGAGAGGAGAGGAAGGGAGAGAAGAGGGGGGCGGGGGCGGAGGAGGACGGAGGAGGGAGGACGACGGAGGAGGAAGGAGGACGGAGGAGGACGGAGGACGGACGAGGGAGGAGGGAGGCGTATGTAATAGCTGCGGGATAAGGAAGAGCGAAGAATGATCGACGGAGGAGAGGCGCGAAGAGAGACGAGGAGCGGAGGGAGCTGAAAGAGGAAGAGGTGCTGTGGGGCAGAGCGCACAGCAGAGCCGTCGCAACAAGGAAGACCGATGCTCCTCCTCGAAGCGCAGCCCGCTCTCCAGCCACCGGACGAGACTGCTGTGGGAGCGAGTGCTGCGCAGCTCAGGTGCGTTGTGGCCGGCCGGGGGAGGAGGGACACGAATGGGTGAGCGAGCAGCAGCAGCAGCAGCAGCAGACCGACAGGCTGGGGCAGGAGAGCGAATGGGGACGTCGCTGCGAGGTGCGGACGGAGCGTGGGTACATAGATAGATGCGCCGCCACTTCACCGCAGACGGCGGCGGCGATCGGGCAGCACAGGCACACGCACACGCACGACTGCAGCTGCGCGCCGGACGGGCGTGTCTCGCACACGCCGCTGGGCGATTCCACTCCCGCTTCCGGATGTGCGTGTCTCCGTCTCCGTCTCCGTCTCCGTCTCCATCCGTCTGTCTGTCCAGCGACGCTGCGGAGAGCGAGAGCTGTGGCGCTGGCGCGGGCATTCTGCACGCACCGCAGTCGTCCTGCGTCCGCGGGTCCGCCGTCGTGCGGAAGAAACAAGGCTCGGTCCAGTCCGTCCGCAAAGGCACACATGCGGCCCCGGAACGGGTTCCTCTTCTCTCGTTCCGCTTCTCCCGGTCCAGCACGAATGATGTCGGCCTCATCCAGCCCTACGTTCGGCTGGCTATCCTGCCCGCGGATAGGAGATGTCCACCGAGCAATCGCTGTCGACGAGAGAGGTGCCATACACGATCTGGTTCGAAGCCGCAACTCGTGCCCAGTGGCCAGTGGCCAGGGGAGCATGTTGCTATAGATAGCCGCAGTCACATTTTTCTCAAAAAAAAAGAAGAAGAATTGTTGGGGGTGTTTGAGGACGGTGATGTCGGTTTTGGGAAAGCCATGGGGGTACATGTCCAGCGTGGGTGGCGGGCGCGAAAATAAACCGAACACACCATAGGCAACAATCCTGATGTGTGTGATGTGTGGGGTTGCGGTCCCGCCCCGTGATTCGCGGCGCCGAGAGCAGAGGGAAAACAGCAACAGCAGCAGCAGCAGCAACAACAACAACACGAAGATCATCACCCTCCAAACGCCGGACGCATCCCACCAGAGCGTCTACACCCGCCCGCCCCGTCCAACGCAACTCACTCGTCGCGCAAGCCGTGCCGGGATCCGTTGTGTCCGCGCAAATTGCGCAGCAGCAAATCCGACCCGTCAGCGTCCGTCGATGCCGACAACGCTCGCTCTTTGCGACGGGCATTCGCTCCGCCGCTCCTCCAACTTGCCCCGTCCGCAGCACAGCGAGCGGACTGCCCCGTCCGTCCGTCCTCGGCGATGCTCATTTCGGCAGCGACCACTCCCCAGATGCATCCCTCGACAGTGGCGAGAACGTCACGCCCCCCCCGCCGGCATCACCACCACCGCCATCACCATCACCGTCATGTGTCCCCCCCACCCCGGGCTGCGCTCACCAACCAACCCAGCAGCCAGCAGCCGCCGCCTGATCGCCATGCTCGCTGTTGCGCCGGCGTTGTCAGCAGCCACGCCGGACAAGGCGCTCCCAGCGACGGAAAAAAAGAAACCCGGAAAGCAGAGAGCCCGGGCTGCTCGCCGACGAAAAGCTTCGGCTCTGCGAGATAGATAGATAGCAGTTGGGTGGGCGGTCGGATAGATGAGATGCAGAGAGATGTGCGAGATCAACGGACAGAAAACAAATAAGAAAAAAAAAGCAAATCCCGTGGCGTACGCACATGTGTGTACTGTTCATAGACGGAAAAAATTAACCAGATGGCTGGGCACCTACCTACACACACAGACGGTTACTTTTCTCGCGCGCGAGCGAACGAACGGCGCTTGCAACTACAATCTACTCACATATGCCGTTCGCGCCGTGAGGGTGGGGGATGCGCGAGAATGCTCGAGAGCAGAGTGGCCGCACCACTAGGACGCTCGCCGCACTTGCAGCCTGCGCTCGCTGGCACTGGCAGGCTGCGAACGGCGAGGCTGGCGATTGCGCACTCCAGAGTTCAAACGGCGAGACAGCTGCCCACGCGAAGGAAACGTATCCGAACGGCAATCGCACTGGACACCCGCGGGTAGCCGGAACGGACCCTGCGGAGTGCCATCTGGACAGGATGGAGGGAGGGAACACACTCTCCAGCGACCAGCGGCAGCCAATAATGGTGGAGATCCGGATCCAACCACGCCACACAGACAGACACACCCGCCACTGCGCTGCACCGTCTGCACTGCACCACGCCCCACTCGGATCCTTTCCGGCTGCGCTGCGGCGGGGACGGTCGGAGGCTTCCGGGAGGACGGGGCTTGCTCTGCTTTGCCGCGGCGCGCTAACGAGCATGCACTCACGGGCCAGAGATCCCTTCGTACGTAGACGTACGTATCTAGATGTGTAGATGTAGACATCTAGATATGTAGATACAGACATCTAGATATGTAGATACAGACATCCAGATATGTAGACACTGATCTAGATATGCAGATATAGACATCTAGATATACTCTAGTGCACATCAGCGTTCCCGAGTTTCACGCCCTTCCGGTTATGTACACGCCCCGCCCCACTTCTGCCACTATGTCGCACGGTTATGTGCACACTGTCGTTCCCATGCAGGTCACTTCCACATCCGGATTGGAGACTGTTGGCGGCCGCATCGATTGATCGGCTATTGGCCCCATTCCAGGCGGGCAGCAGTTGAATGCCCCTCTGGCGTGGTCGCATGGAGTCCACCGGAGCGATGTTTGCTCCGTTCCGTGCTCGCCGCCAACTCGTACGATCCGTGGGATCGAGATGGGGGCATTGGCCGGAGGCAAAAAGCGGGAAGTTGAGTGGAGATGTTCGCGATCGGATGCAATTCCGCTCAGGTTGGGCTTCCTCCCCGCTCTCGTTCCCTCTTTTGCGATGGCCGGAAGCGTCCAGTGCACTTGTTGCTTTCGCTTCCGCGCCAGAAAGCAGAGAGGACTTGCGCACGTAGATACCGAGTGCATGTGCATTCCGCAAGTCGAGATTCGCGGAGGCGCGATAGTTAGCAGCGATTGTCCCAACACAAAGCCACAGCTCCAGCTTCAGCCTTTTCGCTCGCCCTTTGTTTGCTGACCCCGCTCGTCGTCGTCGCCATCGCACACCGCCGCTCGCCGGTCCACAGGCACAGTCACTCTCCACAAAGAAAAAAAAAAGGAAAGGAAAGGAAAGAAGAAGAAAAGAACCTGCTGGCCGCGTCGACAGGTCGAGTGAAGAAGTTGTTCGCGAGCCTTTACTCCAGGTATCCTTGACATCCCCCCACCATCCACCATCCACCATCCACCATCCACCATCCGCCATCCACCATCCACCATCCACCATCCATCATCCACCATCCATCAAGGCGGAATCAAAGAATCCAGCAGTGGCGGCGGCCGGCGGGAGGACAGACGTGGTGCTGCTGCTGCTGCTGCTGCTGTATCTATGTGCTGGCACTCTCAAACCACCTTCTCCGGGTGTGGATGCCTTTGGCGGACTGCGTGGATGGGCGACTCTGCTCTGCCACCAACCCTTTTCGCGCCGTGTGGGGAGGATGCAGGATGGGAGGATGGAGGATGGAGGATGGAGGATGGATGGAGGATGGAGGATGGATGGAGGATGGAGGATGGATGGACGGACAAAGAGGGAGCGATCCTCTCCGGCTGTGGTAGATACATACCTACAATGTCTAGTGTTCGTCTGGCTCGTTGACCGCGACGGGGAGAGTGACAGCTGCACATCGAGCCTCTGCCTCTGCCTCTGCCTTTTCTGTATGCCCCCCCCGCTCGCCAGCATCGCCATCGATCAGACATCCGCAATCCCTCCTGCTCTCTCGCAATCTACTTTCCGTCGCGTAGATATGTAGCGTGCAGAGTATCGCACCCCTCCTCTGTCGCTCCCGCACTGGTTCCGGGGAGGAGGGAGTTGGGTGGTCATTGCGTCCAGCCGTGGCGCCGGATATTTAATCTCGCTTGTGTCGTACATATCTACATAGATAGCCCCTATATCCAGAGCACATATCTATGTACATCTCCCTATATATCCAGGTCGCGACGATCACCGTCAGCGGCGTCCGGGGTTTCCTTCTTCTTCGTTTTTTCGTTATTTTTTCCCTATTTTTTTTCTCCATTTTTTTCTTGCTTCGGTGGGTGGGGGCTCAGCGTGGTGCGTGCGCGAGACACCGAGAGCGGGCAGATGAGCGGTGCGGGCGAGAGGGAGAGGAGGAGGAGGAGGACGGGGGAGCGAGTCAGATGATTCGGAATCACCTCCGCCACCGTCGGGTGGGCCGTTTCCTCCCCGTCCTCCAGACCAGCATGACTCGCCCCTCGCAGCGCACACCGCTGTACGTATGTAGATACTCTATATCGATCTGTTGAGGAGCACACGCCAATCTCTCGTCTCCCCCCTCGCCCCCTCCCCTTCAAGGACAGATGCATGCGGTCTGCGGCCCCGTGGAGTGCATACAAGCCATGGGAAAATAAGCGACGTGTTGTGTGTGGCCATCGTGTGAGTGTGTGAGTGTGTGAGTGTGTGGCCATCGTGTGAGTGTGTGAGTGTGTGAGAGTGTGTGTGAGTGTGTGAGTGTGTGGCCATCGTGTGAGTGTGTGAGTGTGTGAGAGTGTGTGTGAGTGTGTGAGTGTGTGAGTGTGTGAGTGGGTGTGGTTGGTTGGTTGGTGGTGGGTGTGGTGGGCGAAAGGATGGGGATGGCGCGAGGTGGGGGTCATCGGAAGCAGTGGTCCGTGCCCACCCGCCCATTGCCCACGGCCAAGCCAAACAATCCGGCCAGCGACGCAAAACAACTGGTCGCAGCGCTCGCCGAGATGGGTGCTGCTCCAGATCATGGCTCGTCAATCGTGTGCTACCACGTCGAGACAGGCTGGCTGCAGTGCGCAGCCAGCTGCGTCACCCTCATGCCGGACAGCTCAACCAGCCACAGCCCTCCAGTGACAACTCAACAGCCCAGCAGTCGAGCCGACGAGCCATTATGTATGTACTCCGCATACACATCTACGAGAACACGCACCCACCGGAGAAAGACACGGTTGCGCTACATGCGCCGATACATCCCACTTCGTGTCGCTCCGCTCGACTGTATCGAGTGGCTATCTATGATTGCCGTGATTAGATATCGACCTAGGTCGCATGTGACCACCGGTTAAACAAAAAAAAATGAAGCCACCTATTGGGCAACCTCTCACCCATATCCCCAAGACTGAACTCGTCCTCCGTGTCGTATCGCGGATAGGCTGAGAGCCTTAGAGAGAACAGAGCCTCCCCTTTGTCCGAGCACACATGTGATCTAGTGCGTTGCAGAAGACAGGAGGACCCAGTTGGAGCCGGGTTGTAGATAGAGTATGTATCTCGATGCTGTCGTCTCGGCCGCATGTCCATGCTGCTTTCGGAATGGTGATGTGGGCGAACAATACCCAAAGAAGACGGCACGTGCCCATGTGCCAAGGTAAACTCAAGTGCGGGGATCATATCCGTGTATCTTACATATCTACGTTACTTAAGCGATCTCGCGCTAGCGTCTAAGGGCGGGGAGCTACTAACTCATACACTGGATACCATCTCCTTCCCCCAAACACAACACAACGCACAACACACCACGCCCAATGATGTCGACCACCGCCAGCACTGCGCCCGGAGCGACCGCCAAAAAGTCTTTCATCCCCCTAGAGTACGGCCCACCGCCCCCCCCAGCTCTCCGCCCCCACCTGCGACGGCTAACCTTCCTCATCAGATGCAACCCCGAGCTGATGACCACGCTCATCCGCGGGCTAGGCATGCCACCCCCGCTGTCATTCGTGGACGTGTACTCCCTGACGGAGCCCGAGCTGCTGGCCTTCGTTCCGCGCCCGGTGCTCGCGCTGCTGCTCGTCTTCCCGGTCTCCGAGACCTACGAGAGCTTCCGCCAGCGCGAAGACGCCACGAGGCCCGACCACTACACCGCCCACGGCGCGGGCGAGGACCCAGTCTGGTTCAAGCAGACGATCCCGAACGCGTGCGGCCTGATCGGGGTGCTCCACGCGGTCGCCAACGGCGAGGCTCGTGCCAGGATCGGTACGGTCCTTCTCCTTCCGCCAGAGGGGATCCGTGGCTGATGTGCGTGTGTGCATGTGTGCGTGGCAGTGCCGGATTCACATCTCGCTGGCTTCCTGGCGACTGCACTGCCCCTGCCGATGGCGGAGCGTGCCCGTGTCCTGGAGAACAGCCAGGCGCTCGCAACCGCTCACCTGGAGGCGGCCTCGAAGGGCGCCACCGTCGCGCCCAGCGCCAGCGAGGAGGTCGACCTGCACTACGTGTGTTTCGTCAAGAGCGTCAAGGATAACCATCTCTACGAGCTCGATGGACGCAGGAAGGGCCCGCTGGACCGCGGTCACATTGGCAACGGAGATCTGCTCTGCGAGGAGGCCAGGAATGTCGTCCAGTCCTTCATCGAGAGGGAGAACAGCAGCAGGTTGGATTTCTCGCTCGTGGCGCTCGTTGAGAACATCGATTGAGGGAAGTGGCCACGTGATGGCTTGCGACATACGCCACTCAACCGATCTGGCACTTTTTTTTAATTTTTTTTTTATCTCTCTTCATTGATCGCATGCGATTATCCTGATCATGGCCATCCATTACCCTTATGGCCCATCGTAGCTCCCTCTTTTTTATTATTTATTCATTACTCGCATGGGACCTAGCTAGATCGTGGCGAAAACAAACTGTCCGCTTCCCGTCCGCGGTCCGCGCGAAGGCGGCTCGTTGCAAACTCCCCTTTGACCTCCGCCCAGGCCTCACTGTGGCTCCCTTTGATAGCACACACACTTGGTAAAAACTGGTTCGAGTGATGATGCGTGAACACGTGCCAAAAACCGTCCAGTCGTAGTAGTATACACGGTATGGATTTGCAAGAACAGCCCCATCTCGGCGGTTGCACCAAAAGGGAGGCCAGAAGTTTTTCTGTGTTGGTTACCTTTACCTTTGTCAATTCGATCCCTTTCGGTCCGATCAGGTTGTATATATACATCACAGTCTGGGAGTTCGGAGCTGCCTCGCCAGTTGTAGTGGGAATAAGCAATGATGGCGTACATAACGTTTTCCTGTCCCGACGGGTGAGAAGCGCGAAGGGCTGTCCGTTGGAATTGCTCAGAGTTGAGAGATGAGTGACCGATGGTGTTCAGAGGGGACAAACACATTGGAAGCAACAGAGACCGAAGTTTGTAGATAATTGTTACTAGCCATCACTTATGTGCAGATTTTATCAAAATCACTGCATGTCTTCCGGGGGCGAATGGATGAGAGCTGTTTGTGCCAAGACGAACCGTTGTCTGGCACCGCTATAATATCTAGTTCACATTGGGGCGGCATCCACCGAACGTCACGCCGGCTCGAGAATCGCGCTCACCATCGTCCAGCGAACAGTCCAAAGGCCCCGCTCCTTCCCCGGCGGCATGCCACGCAGAATCCCATGGCTTAGCAACAACAGCAACACAAAAGCCGGCCCTTCCGTCGCGGTCGCGAAGCCCATACCCGCCAGACCGGCCACTCCTATCGGACCGCCGGCCGCAAAGCGTCAACGAACACAGCCCACCGATGCGCCGGATGACGACCCGCTAGCGAAAATCGAGTGCGTGCGCACAATTCTCTCCGGTGTTTGTCCGTGGCGCTCCCGACTGACTGGTCGCCTCGGCGCATGGGCAGATACATGCGCTCCTCCGACGACGACTGGATCATGGTGGAGGACGAGTTCCTTTCCACGGCGCAGCTCTACACGCGGTCGGTGCACCGGCAGGAATACCAGCGTCTGCAGCTCGAGGCGGCATCGAAGAACGCCGGCAAGATTTCCAGCATCCAGCGGCCGGTGACGGGGAAGGCGGTGCTCTCGGGGGCGGGCGTGCGGGGGCGGGCGCTTTCCAGGTCGGCGTTGGACGGCTCCTCGGAGGAGGAGGAGGAGGAGGAGGAGGAGGAAGGCGGAGTTGGTTCGAAGACCGGCCGCGGGAAATCGGACCTCATGATGCTGATGCGTGCGGAGACCGGCTCGCAGGCGTCGCTGAGCATGCTCATGCCCCAGAAAAAAGTCGCGACCAGGGCGGCGGCTGGATACACTGATTCCCAGGTGTCTAGCCACAAGCGAAGCCTTGCGTCAATCCACAACCAGCAGAATGCGGAGCCCGCGGTGCTCGCCAAGTCGAGCGGGATGGCTGCGGTGCGCAAGCCCGTTTATGCCGCGCCTGCTTCGGCCACTTCGACCGATGAAGACGATTACGGCGACGATCTCGACGCACCGGTGGCGAGCCACGGGAGACATTCCAGGAATCGCTCCCGCCAGCCCACCTCCGCCCTGGCGCTTGCAAGCCCGAAGGTAGCCCTGTCGCTGGATTCGGATGACGACCTTGATGCACCGGTGATGAGACATAGGAGGCGCTTTGTGGCTTCCCCTCGCCGGCCAGCTCCCATGCCACCGCCAGCCTCCACGAGACCCCCGGCTGTTCGTGCGTGGGAGCTGGAACGGAGTGTGGAGGCCGCAGCGCGACCGCCGCCGCCGCCGCCGCCAAAGACGCCGCTCTTACTGGATTCGGATGAAGACCTTTCGTCATTGATGCCAAAACAGCTCCCGGGCTCCCGGTTCAAGGGGAGGTCGATGGCGGCCAGGGAGCGGGCTATCAAAGACGCTGGCTGATGTTACGACACCTTCAGCCCTGTTTGCTTGGGTGACAATTTGTGTACGATCAGGTTACATAGAAGTCTCCCAACGCATATGCGGTGCTCCCGCTGCAAATGCCGTCTGTGAACGCCGGCTCATGTGCAACTCGGATGGGCCATATCGGCGGCCACTGAGACCAGGAATATAGTCAGCCTCGGGATCGAAGACAGACAACCCCATTTGGTCGGCTGACCCCCCGTTGCGGTCGTGCGAGAAGACAGCTCGAGTGATGGACAGTGAAGTGAAACGGGTTGCGAGTGACACCCAACCAACCGAATGTAGCACTCCCCGGCCTCATGATCACCAGGCCATTCCGGTTGTTCGCGGCCGTGCGCCCTAAATGGTTCTCAATCGTGTGTGCGTCAGGCAGTCCGCCGCCCCCCCCCCCGGAACGCCATCGTTTGAGAACGTTGAGTATATGTACCCGACGGGGCTGCCGCCGCTGCGGACATGCGCCGTATTCCTACATCGGGATGCGTTGTCAGCCTTATTCTTGCTCCTTCAGAAGCACCCCACTGATGCATACCTACCCACATACAAAAAAAAAAGACAGTTTTTTTCTTCTTTTTTTTGCGATCTAAAGTGACTAAGTATGTAGATAGTCGTTTGTTTGCTCGTATCCATCTTTCTACGTATCCTCACGATTGTCGTCCGGCGTTTGATATGAGATGTCACACGGCTCTCCCTTCTCGCCTATCATCTATCGATAGATATGCGCGATAAGGGCTGGTAGAGATGTGTGTGTAGATATATCTATGCGTCTAGAAACATAATTAAGCATAGTTATTTGCCGATGCAATAAACCCCGTACATGGTGGCCAGGGGGAAGGGCTACTCGCAACAGCTGAGAGTGTGATTGATGCAAAGTCCCGTCTATCTTGCAGTTGTGCTTACATGTGTGAGTGCTCCACGGTATTCTTCTGGTCGCCGGTCGTCGATCGCTGGGCGTCTTTACGTGTGAGCTGGTCTGTTGGCGGGTGCAAAAGGTTCGCGAGCCAAAAAGCACAACCAAGTGGATGAATTGTTTCTATGTACGCAGAGGTGTCTTACATACCTAGAGTGGCCAGCCAAGGGGGTGCAGAGAAATTCCGATGGGCACTATTCTATCTATTACCATAGTCTATCTATGCACACTATCCAGACACAGCTCCAAGTGTGAATGGTCTGCCCTGTCGTCACAAATCCCCAACGGGTTCCTGTTGTGTCTACTGGCTGCAACCCATCCACAACTCGGCTACGCAACCCCCCTAGGATGCCACATTTTCGCATCCGCGCCCTCAAATCCCTTCCCAACGACGAGAATACCAAGTGGCTCAGGGTACCCTTTCCTGGTTATCGAAACCTGGCCGCTAGCCTTAAAATCCTAGGCGTCGTCGTACTTTTTCCTGGTGATCTGTACTCTTCCTTTAGATATAGTATTGCTCCCTCGCACTCTCTCCATCGCACACAGACAACAGTTCCAACCCTCACTCCACCCTCCCTCCAATTGAGCTCTCCTTCAACAGGAGCACGCACCGAAACCACTCCCCATCCACAACCCCTATCGTTCCTGCTATCTCGAAACGTGCTCCACCACGACTGTCGAAGATAGCGAACACCTGCCATGGCAGCCCTCGCAGAGCACGGCGATGCCTTGTTACGGGCACGCACCAGCACCACGTCGGAAGTGATGATGGCAGCGGTTGAACCGCCAGACTGTCTGCCGCCGCCGCAAGAAGACCCGTCGAAACCGCGAAAGACCTTTGGTCGCATCGTGCATAACGGCCGTCGTAAGTGGTGTTCCTGTCCTGCGTTGGGCTTTGTGGGTGGATGGGGGTTGCTGCTGCTTGAAGAGAAACCCCGGGTATTAACCGGAAGAAACGCTCCAGTCTTTGTTGTTCCACAGACCCATGACATGGTCTCGACTCTGCTGTCGCCCTCAACACCAAAGAAAGCCATAGACCTGCTCATCCTCGGCGTGCTGGCCGTACACATCGGCCTCTACTTCGCCCTGCCGACGGCGCTCCGAACACCCGTGCTGCTCCTCCTGTTTCTATTCTGGCGGGCTTCGTACAACGTCGGATTGGGATATCTCCTGCGCGCACAGTCGAAGTATGGCCAGTTGGTGTATTGGGCCAAGAAGTACGCGATCTTTGACCCCGAGTCGCCCTTCTACTCGTACATCCGCGAGGACATCGAGTCCAAGGTCCAGCACGAGGTGGAGAGCGGAGACTACGCGTTCGACGATGCTCCCATTGAATACAATACCTGGCTCGTGTTCCGGAGACTCGTAGACTTGATCCTGATGAGTGACTTCGTGAGCTACGTGTTGATGGCCATGTCCTGCGCCACCCAACCAGTGAACGAGGAATGGTACTTTACCGTCGGGAGATGGGCGGGCGGTGCTGTCCTCTTCCTGTTCAACCTGTGGGTTAAACTCGATGCGCACCGCGTCGTCAAGGATTATGCTTGGTGTAAGTGCTGTTTTTCCCGTCATATGTTTCCCGCCACATGTTCCCCGTCGTGCTTTCCTCCTCGCCATGTCCGACGCCTACATGTAGCAGTAGCTAACCATCTCCGTCCACCCCGCAGACTGGGGTGACTTCTTCTACCTGATCGACCAGAACCTCACCTTCGATGGTGTCTACGAGATTGCGCCTCACCCGATGTACTCGGTGGGCTACGCTGGCTATTACGTGAGTGACGGATTCGGAGGATGGGCGGGGAACCCCTTGCGTCTTGGATGCGATTCTGACTTCTAGATATGCCAGGGCATTTCGCTCTTCGCCGCGTCCTACACCGTTCTCTTCGTGTCGCTCGCTGCCCATGCCGCCCAGTTCGCCTTCTTGACTTTCGTGGAGAACCCCCACATCGAAAAGACATACAACCCACCGGCACCGCGCAGAAAATCCCAGTTGCAGGAGGCCCCTCAGCTGGACGATGATGCCTCTTCGATGGCTGGATCAGTCTTCACCGACATCGACCAAGGCTCGACCGACCGCCCGCTCGTGCAGCCCCTGGATCCTTGGAACAGCGTCCATTTCTCGAGCATGCTTCTCGTTTTCTACCTTGGTGTGTTGGCGCTTTTGATGCCCAGCACTCCCATCTACCAGGCCTTGTTCGTCACCCACGCCTTGCTCTGGAGACTTTGGTACACCATAGGGATTGGAGCTGTTCTCGCTGGGCAGAGCAAGAACAAAAGCTATGTGCGCCATTTCCTGAAGTTCGGCGAGACCCGCGAGGACGCCTGGAGGCAGTGGAAAGGTGTTTACTTCGTGTCCCTTTCCATGACGCACGCTTCGTTCGTGGCTGCCGCCTGGAAGATGTACCAGCTTCCTTCGCCCGACGAGCGCATGGCACTCTTCAGGCACACCGTCGGAATCATGCTGGTTGCGCTTCAGGTGTGGACCGCATTCTCGATCTACGAGTCGCTTGGCGAGTTTGGATGGTTCTACGGCGACTTCTTCTTCGACCTTCCCAGCCCTCACTTGACCTACTCTGGAATCTACAGATACCTCAACAACCCCGAGCGGCTCATCGGCTGTGCCGGCATCTGGGGTATCGTCCTGATGGCATCGTCGTCTCCCATCTTCCTGCTTGGACTGTTCTCGCATGTCTGCGCGCTTTTGTTCCTTAACTTGGTCGAAGGACCGCACATGCGGAAGTTGTATGGAAGTCAAATCCGTCACGAGGCCGGCGTCGCCAAGACCATCCGTAAGGCCATGCCTCCTCCCGTTGCCAACCAGGTCCGCATGTTCCAGGGCAGCGTCGATAAGATCGTTGCCGAGGCTGCTGAGTTCGTCGAGGAGCTGCTCGAGCGATCCGGGCCTCGTTTCTCTAAGGCCGTCATGGGCGTCATGAAGGACACCCAGGCCAGATTCACCCCCGCAAGGCTTGCTATCGAGTTGCTGTCCGATCGGGATAGCGCCGCCGTCGTTCACGATATCGAGAAGTATTCGCTCAGTATTGACAACGCTGTGCCCCAGGAGGGCATCGAGACATTGGCAGTGCCTTTCGGCGATGCGATACGTGTCACGTGGACTGCGCCCGCCAACCACTCGAGCAAGGATTGGATTGGATTGTACAAGGTTGGCGAAAACAATTCGCGTGACGTTTCTAGCATCGCTTCCATGGGCCGCTGGATCGCCGTTTGCAAGGACGAATACGACATCAAATCCGCCGATGAGGGAATCATCTCCTCCGACGAGAAGAACGACAGCATTCCAGACTCCGTCGTAGGCAAGGTGGAATTCCGCGGTGACAAGAGTTACTGGAAGAATGGTGTCTTCGAATTCCGGTATCACCACGATGGAAAGCACTCGGTCATGGCTATCAGCCGGCCGTTCGAGATCTGCGTTGAGAAGGTTGGCTTCGACGACGACGATATCCGCGGCGGATCTGCCCGGAATACCGTGGAGAGGCATCTCATGCCCGTCGTCCAGAAGTGCTTCGATGATCAGGAACTCGCCCCGATCGACGTCGATGAGATCTTCGGGGGCGTCGTCGACGATACCTGTAGTCGTAGGATCGTCTATGCGATCAAAGAAATGTATGCATCCTCCTCCGCTCCTATAACCGATACCCCCCCCTAACCCAGCTGTGCCGCAGGTTCGGCGTCGACCTCGCCCCTAGCGTCGTAAAGGCCGACGGCAACGTACGAAGGCTCGGCTGGAGAATATGCAATGCCCGCAAGGTCTTGGTAAGCAGTACTTCTGTTTCCCCACATCTGTCAACCTTTCTTCTGACTGCAACTCAACGTAAAGGCTCCGTTTAGCATGCATCATGGCGCCAGCTCGGATAATCACTCGCCTCCATCTACTCCCAAGCGCTAGTTCGTGCTACTTGCTTGTGTTTTGTAAATGATTTTGACGACGGGGGTTTCGGGGGTGGTGTTTTCTCTTTTCTCTTCTTTCTTCTCAAGGTGGCGGGGGGGCGTGTGTGCGTGTGTGCTTTGTAAGTGTTTTGGGTATACCCAGTTAGGGTATCATTCGGATCCTTCTTTCCGGAGAGCTGAAAAAAAGGAAGCATGTTTTTGTATCCGTATGTAAATACTCCGCGGAATACTACTTGTTCTACGTCTACTGTTCGGGTTTTTGGGACGGAATCCGTGGCGATTACTACCTGAGATCTCGTCGGCTATCTATCGATGTGATGGAAGATGAGGGTGATATCGGCCGGTCGAATACTAGGTATGTTAGTTCACCCTCATAACTGCCTGTGAGAAGACGGTTGCAATATGAATTTGACCTTGACCATAATAGTTATCGCCTTGCGCTCGATCCCTTTCTAGAAAGAAGGGTCCGAAAGTAAGACCTTGTGTAACACCACTATTGGTTAGTCTGTGGACAAAAAAGTTTTGTCTTGGCGCACGCACAGCTGGAGGAAAAAAAGTTCTATCCGTAGAACGTCTGGCCATAACGAACCTAAAGAGAAAATCTTCAAAACTCTGAATTTACCTCCCACTTCCTCCCAAACCCATGTGGTCGTCGCCCGCAAGAAGCCGCCTCACATTCGAAATTTTTAATCACTCGGTGCTCGAATACTCGCCATAAACGTCCTCTCCCTCCTCGCTCATTAACGACTTCAACCCCGCGGTCTTCAAAGTCTGAACGAAACCAATCCGATTCCCCGCCGCACGGAAAATGCTTCGTGCCACCTCCTCCCGGATATCCCAATACACTGCTACTCAGAGAAACAATATTCGACCACTGAACTCCTCGCCGGCACGTTCCGGCCTTCTGCCGTTCCTGTACCCGCCCTCCTACAACACGCCGGCATGGTTCCGATATGCCTCGACGTCCAAGGCCGCCGCTGCTCCAGCCGGCATCGCCACGCCGGCGGTGGGGACGACGCAATCGGGTCCATCGAGCCGAGAGCGGTCATACTCTACGCACTTGGGCATACCGATTCCCGAAGGGATCCCGTCCCTCGAGGGGGTGTACATGCGGACCGGGGCCGGGCACATGGGCCGGGCCGGATTCCTCCCCGGGCGAGCGACGGAAACACCATCACTGGTGATCGTGGACACGCCGCAGCTGCCGATCACCGCCCGCCGGAAACCCAGGATCATCCAGGGGATCTCGGAGGACAAGCACGAAGCACTGGCGACCTTCGACGCCTGTGTCAAGGTCGGACGCATCGCTAGAGCGCAATTGATTCTCAACATGATCACCCACATTTTGGACCGCGATTCGCCTCTGCTAATCGGCGCCCACAATACCTTCCTGAGAGCGCTGCTGCAGCGAGCGCTGGCGGAGAATAACCAGGATAGCTTGAGGGTGTTTTTTGCCTGGTATGAGGATACGATGAAGCGCGACCTGGAGATTCTCGGGGATGCCATGACGTACGCATTGCTGCTGGAGGGTAGTCTAGCCGTGAAGGAACCTCAAGTGAGCAAGCGGTATATCCGGAAGTATGTAAATCACTGGAAAGATCGTGGCGTGTCCATCAAGGATGTGTTTGCACAACCGGTTTTGACGGATGAGCAAGTGATCCTTGCGTCTCAGGTATGGCTCTTCCACGGTGGTGGTGGTGGTGGTGGTGGGGAGTGGGGGAGAGTGCTGATGGGGCGTCAACGCTAACCGCATCATCAGGCCTGTGGACTAGACCCGGAAGAACTCGCCGAGAAACACAAAGAACTCTTCCTCCGAGACGAACCGCATTCAGACCAGAGTGTCACAAACTTTCCGGAGGTGTTCTCGTCGAATGTCAAAGGCAACAGTTTGTTCGCGCTCAAACAGTCGCTCGTGTCCCTGACTGATCCCGATGCGATGCTCAGTCGCCGCAAGTACGGCGAAGACGAGGAGGCCTTCTATATCGCCAGACAGAAGGTGCTAGAGGAACATGCTATCCAGAGCGCTCAAGAGCGGTGGAGGAAGAATCACGAGGAGCTCGTTGCCAGGGGAGCGGCTCCGCTGAGAGGCGGCATCAGTTCTCTCCTATGGACCTGGCACCAATCTATGGTTCCGTTGATCAAGCAAGAGCTGCAACGAGTTAGCGAAGCAGAGGAGGACCCATCATACCAAAGCAACTGCGATCGCTGCCTGTACGGACCGTTCCTGCGTTTAATGTCGCCTGAGAAGGTCGCGGCTATTGTGGTGTTGGAGATGATAAGGATGCAGAACTCGCAGTTGAGCGGCGAAGGAACGAAGTCTGCGTTCGCGGTCATGGCTATCGGTGGCATACTGGAGCAGGAGTATTACGCTCAGGAGGTAGCCAACAAGAAGAACCGCGATCTTTTCGGCGTGCTGGAGAAGGACGGCTTGAAGGAGCTTTTCAGCGACCGGATTGCCTTCCGACATCGGGTCCGGCAAGCTCGGCAAAAGATGCAGGAACTACCCAGCGATTCGACAAGCGTGATGCTCGAGTGGCCTCCGGCCGTCAGGGCCAAGCTCGGAGCTGTTTTGATTTCGATGGTGCTTCATTGCGCCAAGGTATCCGTCACCAAGTTATCCATCACCAAGTGGAACCTGAAGGCGAATGGCGAGGATGTAACTCAGTATCAGCCGGCATTCCAGCACGCCTACGAGTACGTTCGAGGACGGAGATTGGGCGTCATCAAGCTGCACCCGGATCTCGTGGCAAAGCTGGGCGCCGAGCCACTTCAGGGCACTTCATTGGGACGGAATCTCCCCATGCTTGTTCCTCCGCTACCATGGGTAGCGTGGAACCGTGGTGGATACTACTACTCCAACTCGCGGGTTGTTCGAACGAAGCAGAGTAAAGAGCAGGACATCTACGTTCAAGCGGCATCGAATCGTGGGGATTTGGACCAACTTTTCGAAGGATTGGATGTCCTTGGCCGGACCGCCTGGCGGGTCAACAAGAGGGTCTTCGATGTGATCTTGGAGGTTTGGAACGAGGACAAGGCGCTTGCCGACATTCCTCCCAAAGATCTCAATGTCGCGATTCCGCCGGAGCCGGCTCCAGACAACGATCCGAGGGTCCGGATTGAGTGGGTGAAGCTTGTGCGCGAGATTCAAAATAACGAGAAAAACAACCATTCGCAAAGATGTACCATCAACCTGAAGTTAGAAATCGCTCGTGCTGTAAGTGGCCTCCCCCCAATCCTTGTAGCTATCATCGGTTACCTGCTCACATGTAACAGTTCCTGTTCGAGAAGTTCTACTTCCCCCACAGTGTCGATTTCCGTGGTCGAGCATACCCAATTCCACCGAACTTGAACCACATAGGTGACGATTTGTCTCGTGGAATTCTCATGTTCGCGGAAGGCAAGGAACTCGGCAAGAACGGCCTCAAGTGGCTCAAGATTCACTGTGCCAACCTGGCTGGTTACGACAAGGCCAGTTTCGCCGAGCGCGAGCAGTTCATCGATGACAACCTCGAGAATGTGTTCGACAGTGCGGATAGGCCTCTGGAGGGTAATAGGTGGTGGCTTAACGCAGAAGATCAATGGCAGTGTCTTGCCACTTGTATTTCCATCACGGAAGCACTGAGGAGCCCCGACCCAACTAAATACAAATGCCAGACAGTCGTCGCCCAAGATGGTACCTGCAATGGATTGCAACACTACGCAGCACTTGGTGGTGACAAGGAGGGTGCGAAACAGGTCAATCTGCAGCCAAGTGACAGACCTCAAGACGTCTACACCGGTGTCGCTGAGCTAGTCAAGGCACAGGTCGCGAAAGACATGGCCCAGGGCAACCCCACCGCGGCGCTCCTTCATGGGCACATCACCAGGAAGGTCGTCAAGCAGTCGGTCATGACAAACGTCTACGGTGTCACTTTTGTTGGTGCTCGAGAGCAAATCCGGAAACAGCTAGACAACATTGATGCGATTCCCCGTGAAGAGAAGCACCGATGCGCCTCATATGTGACTCGTCTTGTCTTTGCCAGTATCAAGGAGGTGTTCACGGGCGCTACGAAGATCCAGCACTGGCTCGCGTTGAGTGCCCGTATGATTTCTCGGTCCGTCAGTCCATCACAGTACCAGTACCTCGACGATCACGACAATGGGCTGGTGAAGGACTCCAACAACGCTCACATCCGGCGTAAAGGCAAGGTCGAATTCATGACTTCAGTCGTGTGGACGACCCCGCTCAAAATGCCGGTCGTGCAGCCGTACCGCCACGAAAGCAGCGTGATAGTCCAAACCAACCTGCAAAAGATCTACATATCGGACCCGGCAGCAATTGACCAAGTCAACTCCCGCAAGCAAATGACCGCCTTCCCGCCGAATTTCATCCACTCTCTTGACGCAACCCACATGCTCATGAGTGCCATGGAGTGTGCGGCGAATGGCATCACCTTTGCCGCTGTCCATGACTCCTTCTGGACGCATCCCAGCGACATCGATGATCTCAACCGCATCCTCCGCGATGCATTCATCGATCTCCACTCCGTCGACATCATGCGGAAGCTCAAACAGGAGTTCGAGACGCGGTACAAAGGATACAAGTATCTTGTCAGCATTCCGGCGTGCACTCCAACCGCCGCACTCATCAAAGCCGCACGGAAGGAGTACGCCTCCGTGCTCCGCCGCAAATCCCCCGAGCATCGTAAATCCTCCGAGTATCGCAATTCCTCCCTTTCAGCGGTCGAAGATCTACAGTGGGAACTGAAGCGCGATCAACTCCTCGCATCCGAAGATCCCAAAAGAGTCGAAAAGGGCGAGAACATGATCACACCGTCAGTAATCCTCAACCGCGCCGGCGGCGCCGCTGAGATCGAGGCCAAGGAATATCTCGGTGCAGAGTTGGGCGCCGTTGACGTGACGCCCCCAAACGACGATATTGACGAGACGGATGCGCAAGAAATCACCGGAGATGTCTTTGGTGGCGAAGAGAGCGATCTGGCCCTCTGCGGTCCGGAGACGGAGTCGGTTGATGTAGTAACGGACTCAGAGGCGGGACATATGGAGCTTGATAGCGAAGAAGCCGCGCATGAGGTGCAGGAGGAGGAAGAGGCGGAGGAGGGGGCTCACGAAGGTGAGGAGGAGAAGAAGACGAAGAAGAAGGTGAAGAAGTCGAAGGGATCGATTCCTATGGTACATGTCTGGATGCCGCTGAAGTTCCCGGACTTGCCTCCGAAGGTACGTCTCTACATCTCTCTCTCTCTCTCTCTCTCTCTCTCTCTCTCTCTCTTTCTCCCATTTTCAGGCTGAATACTAAGTGATTCGACAGGGAGAATTCGACGTCACGGTTCTCAAGGACAGTCAATACTTCTTCTCATGATCTTCCTTAAAGCCCAAAAAGCGGTATTTTTTTTAAATTTTTTTGCGGTGTATCATATCTTTTTGGAGTGTAACGGGGATTTTGCAATTGCATTTTTGATTTTTCGTCACAAGCGTGTACTATATATGTGTAGAATACCTATTTGTGGGCGGTGGTGGTGAGAGGAGGAAGGAAGGATAGAAGTTGCTTCTGTACATATCATAGACTGACTACATCTAGATGGAGAATGGCTAGCCGCTGGTGAGCTCTAGAACTATTCGTCACGATTCGTTAGATATTTAGTCGGTGAAATCTATGCTCGAGGTCGAGTATGCCATCATGACCTCCTCCATCTAACAGTCCCATCCCCCTACTCGACGGAGTATCGTATGTTTATGGGCCGGTAGATAAAGCTCCCAATCTCGCCCGCTGCGGCTGCCGCTGTACGCAGGGCGCGTGGAAGCAGCAGAGATCCGTATATGTAAGACCTTCTTCCACAATAGACAGTGTCTACTAGATACATTCTGCAGCCACAGCGCGTCGGGTTGGTGGAGAAGAGAAGCCTACATGATTGCCCAGGGGTGCAGCCATGTACTACGTAGATAGTCACATAACTATCTAGTGTAAATAGAGTGGGTACCCAGATACTTATTTACTTACTTACTCCGATATAGCGAGGTGAAGTGGCGGGGAGAGACCTCTTCTCTCTTGTACCCTCTTCCCTCTCTCTCCTTCTCTCGTTCTCACTCTTCTAGCTAGTTCCCGCATTCTGTTCCCGTTTTCCGATCCCTCCAAGTTCCCCAGCAGCAGCAGGCTGGAACTCCCCCCCATCTCGTCCTCAGCACTCACTCACTCCTTAACATTTCGCCCCCCTCGACACCGACAGTCGCCCAACACACACGCACCACTCCAACTAGCGACAATCAAACCTCAAATCAAGCCAATTACATAGCTCCAGGCTTCGGGGGGTTCATCACCTCAACACTTCCTACAAACCACCACCACACGCAACCGCGGCAGGGCCGCACGCTGAGCTGCGCCCCTTTCATACGCAACGAAACGACCGACCGCCCTATTTGGTCGTGAGGAAAGAAAGAAAAAAATACGCAAAGGAACGAGAGGAGGATAGGACTGCTCGGAAGGAAGGGAAAAGGACCAAAAAAACGGAAACCGAAACCGAAACCCAGCTGGATCGTTACGGGGTGAAAATAGCCATCGATATTTCAACCCTCTCACTCAGCTCACAGAAATCTTTACTAGCCCTTTCATCTCCTCCTCGTCGTCGTCCTCCCTCCTCCTCCTCCGCCCGTCGCCCGTCGTCGCCTCTTTGCGACGAAAACGACACGAGTAATCTAATTGTTCACAATCATCCGACGCCGCTATGGAGAACACGACAACCACCGTGCCCGCGTCCACATTCGAGCTGGTGGTCGCAACCGCGCCAATAGCTGAACCCACTACCACCGCCGTCCCCGCCACTGAGGCCGCCACCGAGTCCCCGTTGTCGTCCCAAGAAGATCCGAAGCCGACTCCCACGTCGTTGTCGACGGATCCGTCGTCCTCGGCATCCCCTGTCACTGCCACTACTGCTGCCGAACCTTCACCGGCAGCGGAAACACAGGCGGAGACCGAGTCCAAGCAGATCATGCCCACGTCCACGGCCCTCTCCATCACCGTGCTGGTCCAATCCGGCATCCGCCACACTTTCATGCTGGACCGTGGGTACCTCGAGCGCCATATCGTCAAGTCCATGACCTCGAAGGAGATGATTATCGACCCGATGGAGATGACGGTGGCCCAGCTGAAGGAATGCATCTGGAAGGACTGGAGGGATGGTAGGAAGAAGACTTTCTGGTCGAGGCAAGAGGGGACGAGAGGAGGCGACGGCTGACGATCGATGGGATAGATTGGGAACAACGACCGGCAAGCGCATTGTTCATCAGGTTGATACATTATGGCGCGTATCTTCAGGATGCGAACCCGCTAAAAGGTTAGCCCTCCCCGCTGCCGTCTGCTTGCGCAAGGCTGACGTGGACAAGAATGTCGACTAAACACCGACTCCTCGAACGTGATCCACATGGCAATACGACCTGTGGAGGCAGGCGACGACGACGCCACACAGCGGAGCGCGAAGGGCGCGTTCGGTGGCGCCGGAGGTGGAGGAGGAACAAGTGCGTCGCGGGGATGTCGCTGCGTCATCTTATGATAATATCATGGTGCTGTCGTTGGCCTGTTTCCTTTCTGGTTTCTCTGCCTATTCCCATTTCATTCCACTGTATCGCGAATTTCTTTCTTTTTCCTTCTTTTGCTCTGCTCTCCCTCTCCGATTGCATCGTTGTATCCACGTTTTATTCATCCCATTCGTTTTTCATTAGGTCTTGTGAGTACGGGGGAGGCCTTCTTCCCCTCTTCTTTTCCAAGCTCATTCGTCGTTTTCATTGCATTTTCCATCTAATGTTTATGTGTACTGGTTTCTTTTCATCCGCTGGGGAGGCGAGGAAGGATGAGAGGAAGGATGAGAGGAAGGAAATTTTGTAGTTTAGAATTGGCGAGGGAGGGAACGACGAAGGGCGGTGGATGTGGGGTAAGCGATGTCCCGCTTCGATTACTTCATTGTACGTACCTCTCGGTGATGCGGGTATTGGTTGGACTGATGCTGCTCCTCAAGCAGTGGGCATTTTGAAGCTGCTGGTCTCGGCCCAGCTCGAAAGAATGGATGGAACACGATATCACTCGGTGAAATGGTACACATGCAGTGAATATTGTTCGTGAACCCCAACGCGCACGGAATCATACCGGGTATAAGAAGTGTATCTTACAGTAATTACAAGAAAGAAGAAAGGAAGAAAGAAAAAAGAACCATCCGAAGAAAAAAAAGGTGAACAGTCCGTTCCCGTCCAGCACAATCATCACCATCGTCGACTAGAAGATAACATCCTCATCCTTCGCATCCCCGAGCACGTCATCTCCACCCTCGGCATCACCATGGCCCTTCTCCGCCAGCTCGAGCCGTCTCTTGGCGGTAGCCTTATCGTTCTCCTCGCTGTCCCTCTGCTTCTTCCCCTGGACCTTCTTGAGCCTGTAGAATTCCTCCCTGTCCAACTCGTCGAGCTCGCTATTGATGTACTTGATAGTATTCTCGGTCCTGGGGATGATGACGTGTTCGATAGCGTTAACTCGGCGATTGACGACCTTGATGACGTCGTCGAGGATGACGAAGGCGGTCTGCAGGCTGGCGAGTTCGACGAGGGTCTCGACGGCCTTCCCGTAGACGTCCCTAGCTCTCGCGACCTGTTGTCCGCCCCTGCCCAGTCCCGTGAGCGCGAAGTCTCCGCCCGCGGCGCCTTTGTCGCCCTCGACGATGAAGGACTCGAACGCCGGCAGCAGCACTCCGGACACGTTCTCCTGTCGCGTGCGCAGTCGGAACCGCGCAGTCCGCACGGACTGCGTGATCTCGTACGCGATGTTGCCGCCACCGGTCGCGTACGTCACCTCCGCGAGCGAGAAGGCCGCGATCTGCATCACTCGCCCCATCTTCCGCTTCGCCTCGTCGATGCGTCGCGTTATGTCGCGGAATCGCTTCGTCAGCGCTTCCGACTTGCGCTTGAGCAGAGAGTGTCCTACGATCCCCCTCCCAGGTAAGCGGGAGAGCAGGAGAGTGGGAGAGAGAGAGAGAGATAAAGAGTGAGATGGATACCAATTTCGGCCCCCTTCAGCTTCGACTTCATCAGGCCCAGCGACTGCCTGGTCGCGAATACGGCGTCGCGATTCTAGGTGCGGGGTGAGTGTGCCATTAGCTCAGTGTCCTTCTCTCTCCCTCCACCTTCCGGGAACAGCAGGACTCACTCCTGTTCCTGACATATTTACGGCTAACGATGGCGGATCAGAGGCAACGGCGGGTAAGAGGGGTAATCGTGGAGGACAAGTGAGGAAGCGTTGTATGGGTCGGCGTTGACGTTGACGTTGGTTCTGCTGCTTCGCTCGCTTGGTGGAGCTGTGGCTGAAGCGGAGTTCGAAATAACTACTCTGTACAAACAGTTATTTAGGGGACTGTAACTAAGCCACTGCTCACGTGATTGTGGACGGAGACGAGTGATGGGTGTTGAGACAGGTCCACCCTCCACCAGGGGCGGACGGAAATGAACTGTGCCCTCTCTGCTCTCCGTATCTGCTACTTCCCGTGGGAAAGCGGAGTGGAGCGGAGGTCGCCTCTCGTCGCGTCTACCCACCTGTTCCCCTTCCAAACAAATGTAGCCCCGCCGTACCCGACTCGGCATCCAACGCACCGGAAAGAACGATAAAGATTGTAGTCATCTAATATACGCCCTTGGTTGTTTGATGTGTGTAGTCCGGAGGCAGACTGTCAATCCTGTATTCGACGAGTGTATGTGGTTACCTGTGTAAGTAAGCAAGTACCTAAGTAGGTATCGTCGTGTAGGATCTAGCCGTCCGTAACTATCTAACTACATCAGTATCCATCATGAAGAACTACATATGTAGCATCAACAGAAGAAACTCGACTTCCCCTCCGGCCACAGCAGTGCAATGTATCTTTGCTCATAGGTGTCTGCGCACGTGTGAATGCTCCACATATCGTTCAATCTATTCGCGATACTTCCATCTGTAGGCTCTCCATGCAATGCAAAACTATTGTGTTTACGTGGATATACTCACCAAGTGCGAATCCTCATGGCTGCGTGGTGGGGCATCTCCCGCTACATCTAGATACGTCCGAAACCATTGTTCTTCTGGGCGCGAGTGACTTCCTATCCGCAACGTGTTTACCGCTCTAGCAGGTGCTGAGAAGAGCCTCACCTATCAGGTGACATGCATGCGATATCACTCGGTGGCTTCCCGCGCCACCGAATGGGGGATTACGTCAGACCAGGGCTCTATGTAGGACCCGCGTGCGCGCCAAGCACGAGGATTTGGCATTTTGCACTGGGGCCCCGGATCCATTGCAATCACGTACGTACCAACAAAGAAAAAGAAAAGCAACTCCGGATCCAACAGCCCGAGCGGATACCTACGCAGCAAAATACAATGCAATTCCAACAAAAAAAAGAAGCAGCCACCCATATGTTCATAACTCGTATCGTTTCGCTGGGTTCCACCTCACTGCGGCGTGGTGCCCACCTCTTCGACGACCACGTCCAGGCCTCTCTGCTGTTGCTGGTGGTAGGGAAGCTCGTACCCAATGCCCAGGCTCAGGGGCATTGGTATCCCCATGCCCGGTCCAGCCCATTCCTTCTGCGCGCCCGAGCTCCCGGTCGATTTCCTTCGCACGGATTTTTTGTTCTCTCGGCGCGAGACCGAGGGCGGTGAGGAGTGGGCTCTGCTGCGTGCGTAGGGGGATGGCGAGGAGGATATGGTGGGCGGCAGGGAGATACTCCGCCGCGGCTGGCGCTTGGAGCGTTGTCCCATCGCCGGGTCGGGCCGGGACGGGGCGGTGGCGGCTTCCTCGGACGACGCCGACGAAGAGCTCGCGCTGAGCGGCGGCGGGGCGGGAAAGAACGTGAAGTAGGCCCCGGCGCCGCTCGTGGGCGAGATCGGCGATGCCAACAGCGGCGACTGCGCGGACCCCGGCCGGAGTACGGGCGAGAACGTAAACACCGGCTCGATCTGAGGACTGGTCGCGACGGAGACAGAGTGCGCGCGTTGTCTCCGATGGCACCATTCTGGATGATGTCACGCCCCATTAGAGTCGCCCTCGCATCTCGTGCCCGCAGGAATGGCTACCCTGAAACCCAACCCGCTTCGTCCTCCTGCTCCGTCGCCGTCGCCGGCTGCGCTGATGGCCTCGTCGCGGTGGGCGCGAGACACAGCGGACCCAGGCCACGACGAGGAGGAAACACGTGCCGAAGAAGGCGAGCACCGCCATCACGGTCAGGAATGGCGAGGCGTCATGCGGCGGAGGGTTGCGGCGGATTGGCGCAGGTGGCATGGCTTGGTGGTGGGGCCGCCGGCGCGGACGAGCATCAGCTAGCGGGCTGGCGGGGAGGCAGCGAGCTGTTCTGGCGTGGCCTTTTTGCGGGGGAAGGTTTCGTCTTCGTCTTGCTGTCGGGTCTGCCGATCGGTCGGCCGCGGGGAGCAATAGCCACCCACAAGACAGGACGGGAACAGAAACAGAGGCAGCAGGGCGTGCGGCGGTTAAGAAGCGGTTTGGGGTGTGGTTTCTTTTTTCCAGGCGATCGATTGCATGGATTTTGGTTGGGTGCCAGCTAGATAGATATCTGCACAAGCATGTGTATGTAGATATCTATGACAATCCAATCCGTCGCCCGATACACTTTCTGATCCAATTTCCTGTTTTTGCTCTAGATATGTAATCAAATTGCCGGCGCAGAAGGCTTGGCGGGGCAGGCAGCAGGGATGCACGGGGCAACACGCCAAGCTGCCGGACAGTTCGCGGCGCGGTGGAGTCCTCGAGCATTGAGTTCAGCCCAACGTTCACACTCGCACCATCCCCGCCCCCACTATGGCTTTCAAGTAGGTCTTCCGTCCCATGCAGCGCCGACAGGACGAAGATCGCTGACCGGATCTAGATATCTGATCCTTCTGTCGCGACAGGGCAAGGTGGTTCGTTTCCATCCGCTCTCATCGCCTCTCGTTGCTCGCTCACCCCCACCACAGCGCCTTGCGAAATGGTTCTCGACTCTCAGCCCCAAAGACAAAGCCAAGATCGTCAAGGACGTCACAGCACTCGTTCTCTCGCGTCGGACTCGCATGTGCAACTTCCTCGAATACAAGGGTTTCCTTCCTCCTACCCCTCTTGCAACGCGTCTGACCCGCAACCCTCTCCACAGATAGCAAGGTCGTTTACCGTCGCTACGCGTCCCTCTTCTTCATCGCCGGCATCGATGCCACCGACAATGAGCTGATCACGCTCGAGATCGTGCACCGCTACGTGGAGCAGATGGATAAGTACTACGGAAATGTATGCGAGCTGGATATCATCTTCAACTTCCAGAAGGCGTATTTCATCCTCGACGAGCTACTGCTCGCCGGAGAAATGCAGGAGACGAGTAAGAAGACGGTGTTGAGGTGCATCGCGCAGCAAGACGCGATCGAGGATACGGAGGGCGAGGAAGAGGGACTGAGCAGGATGATTGGCGGGAACTAGACGGCGAGGATGGCGGATCGTGGCGGATAGCATTTGGGCGTTATTAGACTTGTAATCATCGCTCCCTGCTGGCTGGTAGCCAACTATGACCTCGCTTCACGTGCTCTCACTCGCGAGATTGAGGCCCAAGAAGGAAACGGAACTTACCCGCCCCCCAGCAACTGGAACCTTATTTGCTCGCGTCCCCCAACTAAACCAAGATACCTACCAACCAACACACACACGCTGCACCGCAATGGCCGCCCCCACGCCCGCAACCGCCCTCGCCTCCGGTCCGCCAGGCTGCACGTAATCCGCCCCCTCCCCGCACTCCCCACTGACCACTGACTAACCCTCGCAGCGTCTACGTCCGCAATCTCGAAGAAAGTATCAAGCTCAAACCGCTCAAGCAGTCGCTGCACGCGCTGTTTAGCCAGTATGGCAACGTCCTCGAGATCGTGGCCAAGAAGTCGCTCAAGGCGAAAGGACAAGCGTTCGTCGTCTTCGACAGCGTCTCGTCGGCCGAGAACGCCATCCGCGAGGTCCAGGCGTTCCCTCTGTTCGACAAGCCGATGGTACTGGCGTTCGCGCGGACGCGGAGCGATGCCACGGTGAAGCGCGAGCACGAGGCGGACGGCGGCGAGGAGAGTAAAGAGTTCGAGGCGCACAAGCGGCGGAGGTTGGCGGAGAAGGGTTCATTTTCCTCCCCCTCCCCCTCCCCCCGTTTCTCTCTGAGAGAGAAGGCCGGAGTGGAAACGTGGAATAAGAAGTAGTGCTGACTGTGTGTGTGTGTGTGTGTGGAAACGGCCAGAACGAAAGCAAGCGCAAGCAGCCCTGGAATCATCGCGTGCGGCCGCTGCGCCCGCGGCGCCTACCGCGGCACCGAAGAAACCGGCAGGGCTCAAGTCCACGGCACCCGCCGCCGCGCCACAGATCCCCGACGAGTACCTACCGCCCAACACAACGCTGTTTCTTCGCGACCTGCCGGATGACACGGAGGAGGAGACGTTGGTCGGCCTCTTCTCGCGCTTCGACGCCTTCAAAGAGGTGCGCATGGTGCCTGGAAGGAGAGGGATCGCGTTCGTCGAGTTCGAGACGTTGGAAGGCGCTATCTCGGCGAAGGAAGGCATGGGTGGCATGGTGCTTGGGGACAATATTGTCAAAGTTACGTATCAGAGGCAGTAGTAGGGATTAGGAGGGTGTGTACCATCAACGAGTACTTAAGCACATCGTTGCTTCATGGTTGGTGCATGAGATATCACTCGTGATGGCTCTCCCCGTCTTGAGTCGCACCTTGCGATCAACAACTAGCCGTGAGTTTCTCGTGCCTTTTTGCCCGCGCTTTTACTCTCAATTGCCCCACTTGCGGGAGGGGAAAAGTGGGTCGCTTGCTTAAGCTGTGCACCTGCCGCCGAGGAATGCAGCCTACCAGTGAAGACAAAAATCTAGAAGACAAGAAAGCATCTATCTGACCAATAGGTACCGCAAAAACGGACACATCCCACATAGAACCCGCATTTAGCAGCAAAGTCACGAAAATGTACAGCACCAACCCACCCGCGCATGATCCATCTACCTACTGTCTAATAGTAGGATGCCCCGCCAGCCCCGGCCCCAGATAGTGCTATGGTCGTTTGTGATTATAAATCCAATTCCAAAAGAGAGGTGGTGGGAGGAAAAGCAATGAAACATATGATGTATGGATCGAACCGAAAAAAATCGCCGCACTCTATCTTACGCCGCCACCTTCTTTTCCACGTTATTTCCGGCAGTGTCGACAATGCCGTTTTCGTTTGGCTGCAGTTGGCCGTTAGCTGCGTATTCCCGGTCCAGGGCCGGTAGGTAATGGGGTTCAACGAACCTTGGGATTAGCCCCCACAGGCGCACCCTGCAGCGGGGCAACGGCCTCACCCTCGCCCGCGTGAGCGTGTGGCCCTGCAGCGCCTCCAACAAGGGGCTTCTCGGGCCCCTTAAGTTCCGCCGCCTTCTTGGCTTCGTCGATCTTGCGCTTATCCTCTTCCCACTGGTCTTTAGGAATGTCGTAGTTCTCTAGGAGCTTGGATAGGCGTTCCTTCTCAGCCTTTTCGGCAGCCTCTTTGGTCTTACGCTCCTCTTCCATGCGCTCCATGTGCTTGAGGTCATCGGCCGAGGGCTCGTAAAGATGCCAGATGGTGTAATGCGGGAGCCCGACGACCGAGAAGCGCATGCGCTTCGCCATCTAGAGGTCGCAACGCTGCGTTAGTTCCGACGACGGACGGACGGAAGGATGCGCACATGTCATACTTTGCCAAAACCTTCCGTTTCCGCGTGTTTCTCGAACGAGAAGGCGGGGAAGTGGACGCCTGCTCTGAAGACCTTTGCCTTGGCCAAGATACTTACTCCACCGACTCCGTCGATTTCCATCTCAACGTCTGGGTCGCCGTAGGGATCGCGGAGGTACGCCAAGTGAGGACGCCAGGTGGCGTACTCGGCATAGCCTTCGACGATAACTGCATCCTCGTCGAGAGTGTCGGCAAGGGCAAGTGCGGTTTCGGATTCTTGCCATGAGTTCAAATCGTAAGGTTGCTCGCCGCCAAGCCAGTCAGGAAGAGGACGCCAGACATCTTTCCGAACCGTGTCAGTAACTCGCATAAACAGGGAGATTGTTGCAAACGCGTAAGGTGCAATAGGGTCTGTTCGGATGAGACCTACTTGGTACGATGACATCTTTATTATGCCTCATAAGATCCTCCAGGATGGTCGGAGGAGCAGTCTCCACGTCGGCATCCCTCCAGTAAACCCAAGAATGATGCGGCCTCAACGCAGCACTCAACAGCCAGTTTCGAGCTTGGGCCATGGTCTTTCTCCTGCTAGCCTGGGCCGCGAACCCGTGTCTATTCTCGACATCTTGCTTGACCTTCTGTCCGAAGTCCTTCTCGATAAGCGATATCTCGCCGTAGGGAATCTTGTCGTCTGGGTCGTTCTGGAGCGCCTCGAGATGATCGGTCAGGTTTTTCAACGTGTTGTCCTTGGAATCTGACACTAGAAATGCAAGATCGATCAGGTGGTGAGGATACGTGAAGTTGCGCATGTGCGCAAAGAACATAGGGATATGCGCCTCCGCATCACGGAGAGGAACACAGAACAGGATCCGCTCTCCCTTCTCCCATCCACGCGCGGTACCCTGAACATCACCGAGATCGTAGTGTCTAACGGTGCGGAGCAGCGGGTCGTCTCGTAGGATGAAACCAAGGCCTAGCGACGGCAGGATGATGTCCCGGAAGGAAGGGAATATGAGGAGAAGAATGACGGCGGAAATGAAGGCCATTCCTCCGATTTTGAGTATCAATTGTCGTCGCCATCGTAATGCTGGTCGTGTTCTAGGTTGAAATCTGGCCGTCCGATCGCGTTAGCCATACACATCCCCTTACCGAAAGTATAGCGAATGAAGTAGAAATTCAGACCTATGCGGGGAAATAGAAAAGGTATTGCTGGGAGCGTACGCGTGCCCATTAGAATGGGCGTGAGAATGCCTGGGCATCATCGCGGGACCGTTGAACGCATACAAGTCGCGGAGGACGCTGGTAGGCAGGGGCCCGTAGAAGGAGCTCCTTCTTGAATATAATCAAGAAAGCCGGGACGAAAGGGAGCTGGCCGTGTTTTTGGTCGATTCTTGTAGCGGGGGGTGGGGAGGAATCAAGCTTAGCCTCGAGGGGGACGGAACTTTCGGATGCGATGTCTCTCTTGTCTCTCTCGCTGTCTGTTTTTTTTTTGTGCTCTGTCCTGGGGGAAGATGGGTGAGTTCAAGGATCAATGTCTGGAATGTTTTTGAGCGACAGAGAAGCTTGTACAAGGACGGAGCATAAAGTCGGGTCCCAAATACCGTACAGGCCGGGTAGCTTTCGCATTTCATGCAGCCTGAATGTAAGCCTCGATGCACGCAACAAATTACATATGAAAATAACTAGCGTAGACTTGGCGCCGAACATTTTACACTTGGAGATGAACATCGCTGGCCAGATTGGCTCTCATCATCACTCGCAGGGCACCTTTGTAGCAGATACATAGTATCAACAAACTCGCGAGACCTACTATCTAGAGACTCGGACGGTATATTCCGTGTTACACACACCTTGGCTCGGAATAAGTGCGAGCGAATAGATGCTTATATACCTAGATATCTAGAACGAAGCTTGAAGCTCAAAATTTCCTAATTAAGTTATGAAATCCCTATTTGCTCTTCGGGGTGACAAACAATTAACTATCTTAAACATCGCGAGTTATTGAAGAGCCACAAAGTACCTACCATTTATGCGTTGTTTCCTACCTAGGGCTACGCTGGGGGCCGCAGAAGAAAAACAATAATTACGATGTTACAACTACATATGTATGTAGTATGTACACTGACGGAAACACCGAAGTACATTTCTTCACTTCAAGAAGGTATTTTGGTATGTGCATACAGAAGCACCCAAGTAGGTACCCACCTATGTACTTATAAGTAGATACCTGGCAGCCCGGATAGTACATCAAAAGCCCCTGTCCCGCTCATCGCAGATGCCCATCAGATTCCTCCACTCCGCGCCCCCCTCACCCGCGTCCGCCATTTCCACCACCTTCTTGAACGCCGGGGCTAAACCCATCTCCAAAGAAACTCTCGGCTCCTCCCTCGCCATCGCCTCCATTCCCAGCTGACGGGCGCAGTACACCGCCTCCTTCTGGTTACCAGTGATTGGGATGAGGCCGAAGACGAGTTTGTAGTAATCTGCAGTTCGGGCCACACCGTAGAGAGGAAGCCGCTTCCATACGTTCCAGAGGCGATTCCATTTCCCGGCGATGCCGAGAGACGTAAGGTAATCCAGATGGTACTGCTTGAGCGTGTATGTATACGGAGGGTCCGCAAGGGAGCCGCAACCCTTGCCGGACCAGACTCTCGGGTGGAAGGTGAAGGTTTCTGGAGAGAAAGGGAGCTGTAATGGTGTCCGTGAGTCGTGGGTGATAATAGACTGGCGGATGGGGGTGATAGGCTCTTTCATGAGGGCTAGGAAAATGGCGTAGCGGAATTCGGGGCGATCGTTGAACCCGGAGGATTCAGAGGGTGGGATGTGGGGAGAGAGACGGTCGAGGTAGGCCTCGATCATAGAGACGCGTTTATCGGCAACAGACTGCCAACCATGGGTGACTTCCGGGCGAAGTTCGGCGCAGACAGCGAGGTACGAGAAGAGTTTGTAGTAATGTTCGGGAAGCACCGGCTTGCCAGCGGTCCGAAGCGATTTGAGGAAATGCTGGAATGACCGGATGGGATAGGATTGCGGCTTGTGAATGTTGCCTAGAATCTTGAGTTCGAGCTCCGATTTGGTCTGGAGGGCAGGGCTCGCAGCAGCGAGGGTCTGGTAAAACGTCCGAAGGAATGGTGTAGATGACTGGTCGTCGAAACCAGTTCCTAGCAGGGCTGGCGCTGAAATGAGTGGAGATTTCAGTGCATTGACGTGAGCTTGGAGGGTGATGGAACAGTGAGCATCTTCGGACGGTGGTGGCAGAGTTGAGAGATATTTGCTAAGATCGCCAGTATTCAGAAATTCTGGGAAGGTTGGATGATTGGTAACATCAATTTTAGCAGCCACTTCAGGGTCCGAAGCCAGAGACCACCAATTGTGTAGTGACCTCTTACAAACCACAGGGCCACTGACAGAGGTGGTGACGGGGGGCAGGGTGGTGTACTGGGTATGAACTGGTCTAAATTCATGCTCCTCCCCTTGTTCTTCAGCTAGAGTTCTTTGCTCATCTTCCTCTGCCCATATCCTTTCCCGTTCGGCTCTCCGAGCAGCTTCTGCAATCCGATGGCGCTCAGCCCTGCCCAAGATCGGCCGCCACAATCCTTCAATGTCCATCTCTTCCCGTTTGGACTGGACGAACAGCTGCACCACGAGCTGCTGGTTTCCGCCGCTAACACATACCCAGCCCGCGCTCCCAGCCTCATCAACCTCTCCCATCTGCGTAGACACCACCTTGCCCCTTCTTTGTTTCCTGCGATTGATAAGTCTTAACTCGTTTCGTCCAAGTAATCCATCTGCATACGGCATCCACTTGTACTGCGAACGCATAAATCGGCAAAGTTTATCTGCCGTGGCATGTAAATGCCGGATCGAGCGAGCTGTTCCGACGATCATCAGCGTGGCGCCAATGGCTGGCGGCGGATCAAGCGGTCGTAAATCGAGAATCTCTAGGTTTGCAATTCCGTGTTCTTCGAAGAGCTGATCGAGCACTTCAGAGAGTTCCGGCGGCGAATCTGCGGGAAGTTCAGGCAGGACCTGTTTCTCGACAAGCGGATGGCGGGGAGCCTTCGGTGTCTCGACCCGGAGGAACCATGGCACCGAGTCCCCTATTTTTGGAGCGGTGTTTGCTAGCCGCCCAGCTGCGGGCGGTGATACAACCTCTTTGGTAGGGGCATTGGCGGGCTCGAGTAGCATTGTATTGGTTTCCAGCCGAGCTTCGGCGGAGGCGGAGGAACCGATGGGGAACGTGCTAGGTACTTCCGACCTCAATTGCGCTTCCCTGGGACTTCCGTCGGGCTTGTCAGGCGCTGATTCGTTTTCCGATTGTGCTGTTGTTTCCGGAGAAGACTTGTTGGCTGCGGTAGAATCCTCTTCCTCGGAAGTTTGCATCGGATGTTCAGTCTGCTCTACAGACTTCTCTATCCTAGATCCGGGCAGCGCAGTCTCCAACTGCGACCGTGTATGGTGAAATCCTCTCGGAAGCAACATTTTGGCCCTGGGTAGATGCCTTCCGGGTGGAACCAACGCCGACGAGGGGATTCGAGCTCCACATCCTGCCACAAATGACACGAGGAGTTTCGTCGAGCAGACGGCGCAGCGTTGTGGGACCGCCATTGTATGTCGAGGTGTACGGTCGGAGATGCAAGAACTGGAGTGAGCAATTGCCTCTGGTTAACTAGTAATAAGCCGGGTAACTACCAGGTACATAAAGTACATTATGTTGGAATGGTCGGCCAAGCCTGCCCCACCGTTGCCAACAGCGAAAACAAATCTATCAGATCAATCATCATGGCGTTTCCCGAAGAGAAATTGTTGAGAAGTTTTGTTTTTGAGCGTATTCTCAACCAGGGTGAACTCCTTTTCTGTCCGTCAAAAATTTCAAGCACAACTAAACAAACACCGTAGACACACGCGCCAAAACTGTGAATCTTCTCGGAGCCATTGATTCTCAGCCTGCCATTATTATCGCCGAGAAGACAGCCTTCATTGCGGAGCCAGAGTTTCTCAAGGTCTTCTCACAGCTTAGTCACCTATCGGCTCTGTCTCTAATCGAGCGAAACGATATATACCACTGGTTCTTGGCCTCGCAAACGTCTGGGGAGCTGCCACGGCATGCGGAGGCGAAACTAACGCTGATATTCCCCGCGACGGAAACGCATATCCGAAAGTATTCATCCCAGAGCCTCAGAATGGTAACAGAGACTCCGGAGATATATCGAGAGCATGTCTTGCCGTACATCAATTCGGGGAGAGAGAGCGGACGGTTGAATTGGGTTTACAATATTCTCGAGAAGAAGAGGGAGAGCGAAAGCATCATCCTCGAGGATACCGACGAGCAGGAGGGGTTCATGTTACTTCCGGATCTGTACGTTGAAACTGGCTGGCTGATTTTGTCTGCCAGATATTTGCTAACGGTGAGGCAGAAAGTGGGATAGGAGAACCATGAGTGCTTTATACACGATGGCACTAGTTCTTAGGAGGGACATCGCCTCGGTCCGAGACCTAAGGAAGAAAGACGTCCCTTGGCTACGCAGACTTCAGGAGAAGATCCTAAGAGGAATCTGTGACAAGTATTCCGGGATCGAAGCCGATCAAATTCGACTCTACATTCACTGTGAGATTTTCTGTACTGATCACCAATATAAGAGCGCTTACTAATAGAATTCCAGACCAACCCTCTTACTACCATTTCCACATCCACGCCGCTGCGATTTCGCACGATGGCGGAGGCGGACAAGCTGTAGGGAAGGCAATGCTACTGCAGAATGTCATTAGTCAGCTGGAGAATATGGCTGGAGAGGAAGAGATAGGGTTTGCTGATGTGGAGTTGACGTACTTCGTGGGCGAGGAGAGCGAGTTGTGGCAGACTGTCCTTTCCAAACTCAAGGAGAAGTGAAACAGCAATCGAGATAGGTATTTATGTAATCGTAAGGAGAAATTTATGGAACGGACTGCCTTTGCAATGAATACTGCTACAAATACTTGCCTGGTTGACTCTGAACTATCTGAGGAGCGCGAAGGCCCATTGTGACTTCACGTACCACTAATGGCGCTACTTGAAATACGGTTATCCAAGTGATCTTTCATGAGTGGCGCGCCGTCGATCCGTCACGTGGTATGTACAGCTAAATTGCTTTAACTACGTTAGGAACCTCTCGTCGCGCCCACACCACAACTTATTGAAATCCATCAATCGCGTCCGCCCGCCATCCACGAACATCCCGACCACCACCGATCACCGACCCTCGAACTCCAACATCGAGACCACTTTACAAAACCCGCAGAGATACAGAGTACACATTTCGGTCTTCCTTCGTACCCAAACTCAACGCTCCCCACTAAGACTAAGTGTGCAGTATCTCCTGCTGCTGGGTCTGACGTAGTGTTGATTCCTCGCCTGAGGATATGGAGGCTTGGGTTCCAGCTGAGGAATAATAAAGAAAGGAAGAATCGCCCCTTCGCCAGCTCCAGAGAATATTCGGTCTTTCTCGGTTGCGAGTCAGTTTTACTGCTGTCGTGTCCTCCGCGCTACGTCCAAAATGAACGGATCCGACAATCAATATGCCACGCTGCACCAGATACCTCCCGTAGACGTTGATGATGCTTTGCAATATACGCCACTGTCATCCATTGTTCCGCTCACTCCGGGTATGTGTCGGATGGCTGGAGAACCGATCTGGTCTAGAGTTTGCTAACACATGTTGTAGACATGATCCCCATACCGACCATCTCTACGATCTCTGGATTGTCTTTCTATCACTCGGACGCCGAACAAGAGAACTCTCGGCAAGCGCTTGATCTCCTCAATCGCAAATTCGAAGAGAACCCCAATCCGAAGTTTGTCGGGAAATTCGTACAAGACATTTCATCGCAGCTTCCAGCCAACCGCACAGCATAGTGAGTCCATGCAGGTTGAAGTTAAATATGTATCAAATTGCTAATGCCGTTGTCCGAGTCAGTCGTTTCAAGTCTGCATCGCACCGCACGGATCATGTTGATAGCTCGAACCAGACAGCGGTGGAAATGCTGCGCAATGCCGGCGCAGGCAAATTTGCTGAATTGGTACTCGGACGGTCTAATGTCGGCTTTACAGCCACACAGTTGGTGCAACAAGAAACAAATGTCAACTCTATGGCATTAGTGACAAAGCAGGCTGACTCTCCCGCCCACACACAACCTTCTACTCCCCAAGTCCTGCCTGCAACGATTACACCGAAGAATTACAGCTACGGGAATTCGTCTGCGAAAGCTTATTTACAGCCACCTCAATCAAGTCTGCATCTGGCGCCTTCGAATGGATACCAAACATTTCAGGTTCAGATACCGGTCGTGACTCCGGTCCAATCTAGACAGACTCCCCCAAACGGTGTTTATGGTTCGGTGCCAACACCCGGCACTGCCAGTCGTGTTGTCGAAGCTGTCGTTCTCCAGCCATCGCCACATATCGACCGCTCCGAGTACGCAAAGTACGAAAAGCTAGATCAAAAGTTGAAGCAGTCGAAACCTTCCGCGACAGGCTCTACACAAAAGACGCGGAAGCGAAGGCGGGATGACTCCTCCTCCGATGGCGACAGCAATCCCATAGTCATAGGACTAAACGAACGTGCTAAGGCAGATGGCTCGTTGTCGGCGCTGATGAGCCTTGTCAGCTCCATTTTCCAAGCAGAGGACAACCTTCAAGGAGATACATCGGGTAGATATGTGGAAGCACATGAGTCCTCCAGGTTCTGGGTGGCCAATACGGCGGAACCGTGTCTCTCAACAGCCATCCAAGCCAAACTCGAGGGGGTAATACAGAAAGTCATCTCGGTCAATCGGTTCGCCCGGGTTCCTGTTGACGATCTCATGAGGATTGAAAAACTCTGCGAAAACGCATTGAAGAGGGCCGACGCAGAAGATATTAAGCCGCCGGAAGATCCGGCCGACTTTGATCTTGATGATTGGTTAGCACGGATTGCATGCGTGGACAATGGGTTGAAAACCGCTAAGACGGTTCTACGGATAATGGTTGGGGGGAGGGAAGAGAAGCAACTATATTCCGAAGAGCTGTTGGCTAGTGTGCTTCTCCTCGTCAAAACCCTGATTGAAGGAGTACTTAACCCATTGATCGAGATGAGATCCGGAGGCGAAAAATCGGAGCCCTTCAAACTTGCGGTCCCCCACAAGAAGATATTGGGCGGCCTCCTGCATGAAGTCACGAATGTCATTACCCTGTTTTCACAATTAGTCGCCAACGAAGAAGCTACGGAATCTGCCATCAACTCTGCGCTGTACATGGCGGCTGCTATAGTGTTCGTGGAAAACGCGAGTAACGAGAAAGACTCACTGTTCGGTATTCAGAGGGTTGAGATGTTTCGGATGGCCGCCATGGATATCCTGGCGAAGATCTTCGCCCGCTATCCGGAGCAACGATCAAACATCATCTTCGAGCAGATCCTTGCCAACTTGGAAAAGTTACCCGTCAACCGTGCCACAGCGAGACAATTCAAATTGGTTGAAGGGGGTAAGAACATTCAGCTGGTTAGTGCTCTGATCATGAGGCTTGTTCAAACTGGTGGTACATATCAGCGTCGGAAGAAGAACCGTGGCCTGCAATCGAACGGGAATGAAAACCAAGCTGAGGAAGAACTGGACATTAACCACGAAGACCGAAGTCCAGAGGAAATAGTGACGAAGCTGCATCATCTCTGCAGCCCCCTTCTTGATGATGCGCAGAAAACTTCCACCTCGATTGTCAATTATCTGGTTTCAAAGGCTATGAATACCACAAAGGCCGGAGATCAGCCCTACAGACATCTGCTGGATATTTTCACAGAGGATTTCCTGGCTGTATTGGGATCTTCGGAATGGCCAGCCGCAGAGCTTCTCCTTCGCAGCTTGGCACGTAGCATATGCAATATCATTGACGGGGACAAACAGCCCGTCACTGCAAAGACGATGGCTCTAGATATGTTGGGAGTGATGGGGAGTGGCATATGCGATCTTGTCGTCAATCTGCGGGAGGGGCGTCGGTACTGGGAAGGAGGAGATTCTCAGATGTCGCAGCTCATCGATAAATATCTTGAGATCGACACCGGTTCCAATCGCGCCGCTGCCGTGGCTGCCCTGGAGGAGGAGTTGTTGGACTGCGAAGGCCCATTCAGGATTGCTCTCGAACACCTGATCGAGGCTCGCACACAGGACAATACCCTTCAGAGCGCTTGCGGATACTATCTTACCGTTTGGAGCTCCAGGGTTTGCGCGCTGTGGGACAAGATAGCTGAGGACGCTGATGACACCGAGATCGATGTGCCAAGGTGTGCGTTGAGTCTGAGACAGATGACCATCCATGGCATATGGGATGATGATATGGACATGAGTTCATTCACACCATTTCAGATCCGGCAAGCATACACTCTTACCGTGCTCAATATGCCGTTTTGCCAATTTTTCGAACAACTATTCAACCGGCTGCTTCGATGCATGGATGACCACCAGGCGCAGTCGAGAAGCAAGGCTTTGAAGTCAATCACCCAGCTGCTCGGAAAGGACCCAACAATCCTGAACCGTACCCAGGTCATCCCGTTCATCATGAAGAAAGCACAAGATGCCAGCCCACTGGTACGCGATTCTGCCGTGGATCTTCTCGGAAAGTGCATCGCAATCAAGCCCGAGATCGAGAGTCTGGTGTGCAAGACCATAATTGAGAGGGCCGTGGATACTGGTGTCGCTGTGCGGAAACGCTCGATGAAAATCCTGAAGGATATATATCTGCATTCAAAGAAGGAGGATCTCAAGGTGATGATTGCGGAAGCTCTGGTGCTGAGAATCAAGGACAGTGATGCCGGAGTCGCGGAGCAGGCTCGCAAGACATTCGAGGAAATATGGATCGCACCATTTTACTCACTGATTCCCGAGGACGAGTCTGATTCACCAGTCGATATCACTCCCCAGATGAAGCTTGTTGCCAGCGAACGAGTGGCTGTGATAATTCAAGTTGTGCAAAAGGAAATCATGCTTTCCGCCCTGCACGATGTCATCAAAAGCGTAAGCTCTCCCTAGCGAAGCAAGCAACAAGATGGAGGATACTAATACTGTTACAGCTGCTCCAGCAGGATGGCAAGAACTCGGAGCAAAACTACCGAGTGTGCAAGCTGATGATTGGATCGATGTTCGATGATCTGTTGAACCTTCAGGGCGATTCCGACAAGGTAGAATTCGCCATCGGCTTGGAGAGGCCCACGCTAACTGCGTGAATTCAGGGAACCCGACAAAGCACAATTCAAACGTTGACCGTTTTCGCGAGGGCCGACCCCAAGCTGTTCACACCCGCTCAACTGGTGATGCTTCAGCCGTACACCGAAAACTTGACCTCGAACGATTTACACTTGTTTAGAAGTGTAATAGTGATTTACAAACACGCCTTGCACATCATCACAAGCCGACAAAATGCGTTTCTGCTGGAGGTGCAATCGAATCTGCTTAAAAATCTGACGCGGCTGCCGTCCCAGGAGCTGCGCGAAGTTGTCAGCTGTCTGTGGACGATTGCGGGCATTACCGGCGACCCAGGGCGTCTGATTCGGGTTACCCTATCATGCATCAACAACGTCCAGAAGGCCACTGACAAGCCAATTACCGATCAGGCCCAGGAGAGAAGAATGGTTCGGACTTTATACATTCTGGGTCTTTTCGGACACTACTGCGACTTCGAAAACCACACCGCGCAATTCAAATCGTCTTGCCCAGATCGGGAATTAAGCTCAATATCTGGCTTCATCACCGAAACAATTGTTCCGTTCTGCGCACCTGATGCGGGGCCTTCCGTCCGAAAGGCCGCGATCGAGAGCTTGGGTCACGTGTGTCAGACGCACGCCGTCCACTTCTTGATGCCACGGGTTCTGGACATATTCGACCGGGTTTTCAAAGAACAAGAGAAAGACCTGATGAAGCTCGTGCTGTCTGGTATTAAAGGCTTTCTCGTGTTGGAAGAATCTCGGAGCGAATTCGCACGCGAAGAAGGCGCTGACCAGAAACATAAGAAAAGGGAACATCCAGATGAACCGGGACGTCTGACACAAGCCGCATACATCAACCAGAACGACGGTGTCAGTACCAGTCTAGCCCAGAGGTATCTGAAGGAGATCACGGAAGTCGCACTGGGCAGCCAGGATACCTATGCTGTCGTTGCTACGGAGGTCATTGCAAGCATCTTGAGACAGGGACTCGTTCACCCGAAAGAGGTACTCATTGCCCTTGGTGGATAGTCGCGACGGTTTGAGTGCTGATTGGGTTCGTTAGCTTGTCCCTGCCCTGGTTGCTCTTGAGACGTCGACGGCGTCGCAGATCAACCAGATCGCCTACCGGGAGCACAAGACGCTGCACTCGAAGCACGAAACGATCGTGGAACGTGGCTACATGGACGGCGTGCGCATGTGCTTCACCTATCAACGGAACATCGTGGGCAGTGGAGCTGGCGCCACTACCGAGCCGTATATCGCCAAACTTCGACCGCTCTACGAGATCGTCAAGGACGGAACCAGGAAAGTCAAGAAGAAGTTGCTCGACAATATCATCCGAAGCATCGATTTCGATCCCGCAAAACTCAACGTTGACAATACTCCGACCCATCTCGAATACGCGCGGTTCGTCATCGGAAATCTGGCGTTCCTGGATTACGCCACCACGGATGAGGTTTATCAAGTCATCACGACGATGGAGAAGGTGGTGGCGAGCACGGGCGTGATGGTAGCGCACTCGATCGAGACGGAAATATTTTTCATCAAGTTGGAGAATGGCCAGGAACCCGCAGACAAGACGGTCCATCCGCAACGTTTGAAGGTGCTATCGACCGGAGCAGCGATCTTGATGATGGTGTGGGCAACCAGGACGTACCTGCGCAAGGCATTCGGGATCAACGAGAACAAGCTCCGCGACTACAAGATCGGCAAGATGAAGGCGAATGACCCGACCATGAATAAGGTGCCCGGCCGCAACCCGAACGTCAACATGCAGGCGGTCTGGGAGCAGGTCGAGGACACGGCGCAGGGACTAGAAACCAGCGACGACATGATGGAGCAGTGCCGTCAGTTCCTGGAGATGCTGAGCGTGGACAGCGAGTTCAAGCTTGCCGCCGAGGGCGAGGACGGAGACGGTCTGGACTACGCGAGGGGAGACACGCCGGGCGTGAGCGAGGATGGAGACCGGCCGTCGCCCAACACGCCGAAGAAGAAGAGAAAGAGCAGCATAGATGCTGCTGACAAGCCGATCAAGAAACGGAGGGCGGCCCCCGCCAAGAAGAAGAAGTGAGAGACGGTTGTTGGGTCTCTGGACGTGGGCATATTATTTTTAGATAGGCAGCATGTATTACTACTACTATCGGTACAGGTATTTGGGACGGTGTTTTTTCCACGGCGTATTCGTTTTGGTTTTTTGCGGGTTTTCTTTTTCTTGTCTCTATTTTCTCGCATTACCTTTTCATTTTCCTTGTGTGCTTACTGGGCAGAACTTGGGTGGGGGGATCTGGTGGTGCATGGGAGGGAGTAGTTTTTTCTACACATACGTACTTCATTTTTGTAATCCTCAACGGAAAGGCTTGTTCATTGTTTTTTCCCCTTCATTTCGGTTTTTTTTTTTTCTTTCCTTTCCCGTTAGATGTCATTTTTACGAGATTCATGTGGAATGGCGCTCTCCTTTTTTGTTTTTTTCTTGTCCTGTTCTGTGCCAACCGCAACCACAGTGCCACTCACAGTTCGATGCCAGTCAGTGGATAACCTTATGTACCATCTCGCCAGTGCAAAACTCCGACTTTCCCCACCGTCCACCCCCAAAGCCCAGGCCCATGTGCTCTATGTATGTATGTACCTATCTCGCCGACCGGCAAGAAGGAGCGGGCCCAATATTCTCCGCCGTAGATAACTGCCCGCACTCCGGACGTGGGGCCCGGAAATCTGGCCCGAATAAGAAGCACGCGCTCTCACACGGCGACAGTTCGCAGCCAGTTGGACCGTTTCCGCGCGCCGGTCGCCACGAGCGGCCACGTCCATCCGGCGTGTAACAGCCAGCCAGCCAGCCAGCCAACCGACCGACCGCCACCGACGTAATCGCCGTAATCGCCGTATGTAGGTATTTCGACGCGCGCACTGCAGACATGGCGTTCTGATATGTATGAACGATAGATAGATAGTCAGCGCAAAAGCTCTCTGTCCTGCTTGTCAGGTCGGTACATACTGTATGCAGTATGTGTCATACATTATGTATGTATGTAACTAATCAGTTCTGCGGCCGGCCGATCCGATCTCGTAGGTAGATTATGTACACCAAGTCCTGCATACACGTCCCGAGGGCAAAGGGGAGCTTGCAACGAGCCGCCACGCGCGGACTGCGGACAGGAAACGGATTGTGCATACATACATATCCAACGTGCATATCTAAGCACATATATATCCTCGCCATCATCTTAGCTGCATAGGTACAGGTCGTATGCGAAAAAATTAAAATTAAAAAACCCCCCCACACGTCCTACAGCTGCAGGGGCGAGAGGATGTATGGAGTATGAGGTATGTACGGTAGTTAGTATGTACTTATGTACTTATGTTGTATATATGTAGTTATCTACAATTGTAGTACCTTACCACGATGGATATTCTCCGATCTCTCCTATCTACATACGCAATAATTTCCACAAACACACCCACAGAAAAAGAAAGAATAAAAAAGGAAGGAAAAAAAAAGGAAAAAAAAAGAAGAAGCAGACAAACAGCGCCAGTAGATACTTATGTACTAGACGGTACGCAACGGTAAAAGGTTCCGCATCGGCCAGGACGCCACCGCCCAACCAACACGCTCGAGGGACTTGTCCGGCCCACCACCACCCCCCCCCCCCCCCCCCCCCGGG
>Ga0307508_10000572_pt1 | contig 43730 bp, 53 predicted proteins | sample 9_EM_MG_FD_203089 | JGI IMG/M metagenome (GOLD analysis project Ga0307508, IMG submission 203089) | Populus trichocarpa ectomycorrhiza microbial communities from riparian zone in the Pacific Northwest, United States - 9_EM | ecosystem: Host-associated > Plants > Roots > Unclassified | place... | reverse complement strand
CCCCCTTTGGGGGTTCAAAAAAAAAAAAAAATGTGTGGGGTGGGGGGGTTTCCAAACAAAACAAAAATTCGCCACCCATGGGGCCGTGTGCGGTAATACCCCCCCCCCCCCCCCCCCCCCTTTGCGGACAAATATGCGCAGCGAACACCAGACCGACAGGACCGAAACGGAGAGGTCTCGCTATTTCCGTCCGTCCCCTCCCCCTCTCCCCGGTGCGGAGGAGTGTCGGTTCACAGTTTGTGGTTCGACTTCTCGGTTAGAAAGCCCCCGTTTTTTTTCTTTTTTCCTTTCTATTTTCCGCTTCGTGCCCGGGAACACCAGTCGGCGGCGGCGGGCGGCGGCGACTGGCGAGTCTTATCTGAGACCGGGACACGAAAAGGGAAACGTGCCCTCGTGGTGTCGTTACTGTACCTCATCCGAAGTTGTTTTGGTTTCTTTTTATATTAATATTTAACTTTCCAGCCACGCACCAACTTCCCAGATCCAGCACGACAGCCGAGAGCTGGAGCCACTGCTGTGCTAACCCTCTCAGCGTAAGCTCGGGAGCGCGATCGAACTTCGGACTGCGCACGTCGCACTCCCCCACCCCACCCATTCACAGGGAAAACCGCCGGGCCAAAAGCTAGTCGACAGGCAGTCGGTCCCTCGAAAACTCGCTTGTTTGCACGATTTTCGGCCCCACCTCCCGCACCGGAGTGCACACACGTCTGGTGGAATGTCCCTCCACTTCGGAAGTAAGAGTTCAGACGACGACACGTTGCCCCCCCCCCCCGGGCCGGTGCCACCGAACGGCAGGTCGGTCTGGCTTCCGCAAGTGCCGGAGAGAGGACCAGGAGGAAAGATGAGCTGCAAGACACGCGCCCCCGACGGATTGTGGATGTGTGTGGCACGACTTCGGTATCGCCGACGTTTCGTACTTGGACATGGAACATCACTCGAGCATCATCACGGATGACATGTAAGTGGTCGGGGTTGTTTTCTGTCGAAAGCCCAGCCTAGACGCTGCTTTCCGCTGGGAGGGGCCGACTAAACGTAGATCCGGAGAGAGCGGATCGAGGAACCGTAGATCTCCGGCTGGTTTTTTTCCGGCTCCCTCACCAGTGCACACCAAGGCCCAGCAACCCACCACCCACCTCGCCCAGTAGCCATCCACCTGGGTAACCCGACCCAGCCCGACCCAGCCAATTTCCACCGCCCCCCAAACTGCAGCTTCCCCTTCGCTGGACGCTACCGTCAGCGGTTCGGTGGCGCAGGTTACACCCGGGCACACGGGCGCCTTCTCCTTCTCCCTCTGGCCACACCCACTGCCGGAAGTGGCGCGGTATCGCCGGCCTCAGCGTCCCCCCCCGACGGCGCATCCGGCCGTCCGCTCGTACCCTGCAGAGCCCGACCATGGCCGCATCTAGCATCCTCAGGGACATGGGGGGGGTAAGCGAGCCGGAGATAACTGACTTGTCGTCGAGAAAGGGGGAGACAGGCTTCTGCCGTGTCACGGAATCTCACTCAGGCCCACGCTTTTTTTCTCGGTGCGAAGGAAACAAAACTCGGATGAACAGTACGTGGACGGTGGCGGCGGATACTTACTTACCTACCTACCTACCTACCTTCCCACGGAGCGAGGCGACGCCCACGGATATTCCGCAGACCCAGACTTTCCAGAGTTCGAATCCGACGGCTCGGGCTTGCTGACGTATGGTTACTCACGTATGTATGTATGCATGTATGCATGTATGCATGTATGTATGTACGTCTTCGGTATCAGGACTACATGCCCGAGCCAAAAGGAGGGAAGCCCGCCCCTAGAGAGCGCCGGCCACAGCAAATCGGGACTTTTTTTTTTTTTTTGTGCTCCGTACTTACTTATGCATCCGCTCGCCGAAGACCGGAGCCCCGGAGTCGGAGTCGAAGTCGCAGTCGGCGTCGAGCTCGAGCGAGCACGATGCCGAAGCGTGGGCCTACATTCATGCGTGCGTGCGTGCGAGTACACACTGGTGGCGGGAGATTAGTCATCCACCCCCCCGACTGGTAAGATTCAAGATTGGGAGCGCATGATGCACACACGGTACGGTGCATAGGGGAGGGTAATTACGTGGGATCCAAATCGTGTACTCTAGAGTAGAGTTGCTAACCGATTCCTTGGGTTGTGGAACTGGAGGCGCATCTTTCCTTTGCACGGACGGCGGGTATGTAACATGTATCTATGTATGTACCTACCTCTTTACCTTAGATGCATAGGGTGGGTGCGGAGAGATGCTCGGGATTCCGGCGAGCGGGAAGACAGCACCGCAAAAAAAAAAAAGCGGATCGAAAGCGGATAATCCGATAATCCGGCAACCGCCCCCCCAGACTATGTTCTTATGTAAGTAAGCAGTTAGTAGGCATAGTCGCCGCATTTCGTGGGGGCTATTAGCGTAGCGGCCCTGCTTCGACACCTTGGTCGGTGCGTTGGGGTTTGTAGAGTACGCCGCATACCTAGTTAGGTGCGTGGCGGATTAGAACTCCCACACGGCCGATGTGGACACAAGGTCTTACATATGAGGCAAACAAAATATAAAAACAAAAGAAAAAAAACAAAAGCCTATGTACATACAAAAACACGTTAAGATTGCCGCCCAACGCCACATGCCATTTTAGCCCTCTCACGCGACAGCCACCGCCGCCACCACCTTATTCCGACGACTTATGTATAACCAGGCTACATATATCTTACAACTCCTTCTTGAGCGAGTGCTCGGGCGCATGTATCCACTCGTAGTCGACGTGCACGTACGCCCTCTCTACATCCGGCAGCTCCTCCAGCTTGATCTGCAAGCTCTCCGCGATGTCGTGCGTGATTTTCAACGACATGGTCTCCGGCAGGACGATGTCCACCTCGACGATGATCCTGGGTCCTGCGTGGTACGCGCGGACGGTGTCGATGTGCGTGATCCTCTCGTCGTGCGTCATCGAGACGTAGGTGATCAGGCCTCGCAGCTCCTGTGGCGCAGCGACTCCGATGAGGAGCAGCGACTCGTGGTAGGCCGTCTTCGCCCAGGCGCCGAGAATGGCGAGACCGATGGCGATGGCGCCGAGGGAATCGACCCACCACGCCAGCTTGCTGCCGGCGACCGACGTGAGAAGCCCAAAGGCGTTGACCGGGAGATCGTTGCGGTGGTCCTTCCACAGAATCATCACCTGCGAGTACTTATGTCTCAGGGAGTAGCAGTAGAAGAACAGTACAAGCTTCGTCGCCAGCGCGACCCCGACGGCGATGACGGACCGAAGACTGAACGGCTTCGTCACGCCGTGGTCCGCCTGCGCGAGATCGTTGGCGCTAACGACGATAAGGACCAACGATACGGCGATCATGAGGAACGCAAAAGCGATGTTCCCGGCGGTCTCGAGTCTCGCCTTGCCCGACGGGAAGCGCGAGGAGTCGACGCGGTTAACGGCGCGGTGCGAGAGCAACAACATCACGTTCGACAGAGGATCGAAGATGGAGTCGGCGGCAGCTATGTTAGAGCCCAGCACCGTCAGCACAAGGCCCTGCCACCCCCCAACCATCCCGGCACGTACGTACTGGCAAACAACGACAGAGACCCAGACGAGATTGCCGCGTAGAGCTGCAGAACGGCAAGGATCAGGTTCGCCGCCAGGGATCCGTGGACGGCAATCAAGAATCGCAGCCGTGTGTCCTCCGCCGAATCCTTTGCCTCGCGTCGGTGCTCGTCGACGCTCTTGAGCATCCGCTGGATGTGCGCATTCTGGCTCTCGTAGAAGGACTGCAGGCCCTTGACGTCGCGCTTCTCGGTGGATGGCCGACCCCGCACAGAAAACGGGATGCGCGAGCGCGGTTCGGTGGCGGACGCGGGTTCGGCGGCCAGCTCGGCGATTTCGGCGGGAGATTTGATGGCCAGCGACAGACGGAGCGGGTCGAGCCTGTGTGTGTGAGGGGACAATTCGATGTCATGTTGCTCAAGCATCGTAGTCGTTGTCATGGTTGCGGTCGCCGTTTCGACTTGAGAAATTATGGATGCGAGGCGATGATGGAATGGAGGAGAGGAAGGGCCATACTAGGTATCCCCGACTTGAAGTAGAGGGCTAAAATGTGCAACACGCATCAACAGCGTGGAGCTAACTTACGGAAGCCCTGTTTACCCAACAAATTTAGTAAGTGAATCAGCTACGAGTGACCTACAGTGATCGCTATTGGTATAGGTATCTGCGGGTAACAACGAATCTGCAAGATAACAACCCGTGTGTGATCGCATCGGCAAATCGAAGCAAACATTGAAGCAACAAGGTGTACTTGTGTATGTAAGTACTGTACAAAATCAAAGAAAAGAGAATCCCACACCAACGAAGCTAGCAAACGGAGATCAGAAAGAATTTTGAAAAGAAGTCGCATTCATAGAATGGCTTCTCACTAAAAAAAAAAAAAAAAAAAAAAAACCCGGTAATCTCGGATCACATCCAGCTCGCCAGCTGGCTATTCATCCGTGGCTTCTCCGTTGGCGCCTACGTCCATGGGCGTGTTGCTGCCGGTGGTACCAGCCGCGGTCTCGCTCGGGGGCTGTGCGTTGGCCCCATCCTTCGAGACGAAACTGTTGATCGCCCATCTGACTAGCTCACCAAGCGACTGGGTCTTCCCCACATTGGTGCCAGCAGCAGCGCTAGCAGTGGCCGAGTAGTAAATCCCTGGAACCCAATCAGGAGTCGAAGCATAATAGTCATGAGGATCAAGGCCATTCCTGACGATATGCGCATGCTCGGCTTCGAATCTGTAGCCCAACCGTTCATAGTAAATGGGATCTGTTAGGCAGTAGTCAAACCATTGCATCAGGTATGGGTCGTCCCGAAGGGAGGCATGGACCAGTTCCGCCACCGCCCAGGTTGGAATCCTAAGTTGTCAGTTATCTCTCCAAAGCGGCAACACAGTTGGATAGGCTTCTCACTTGTTATGCCACCAGCCATCCATAGCTTGTGTGATGGTCTCCTTGACCGCGACGCCGTGCCTCTCCTCTATGGCTTTGAACCAGTTCAAGCCATAGTCATTCTGTATCATTGGAGCGCCGCCGTATACTTGCTGAGCCGCGAAAGGGTACCCGTTGGCTGGAGCCATCGAGTCCTGGGTCTGGGTGTGTTCGCACACGGTAGCGTTGCTCGCGGGGGCTCCATGGTTAAAATTCCCATCATGTTCAATTTCCATGGCGGACTCATCAACCACTGGAAGATGTGAGCTATTGGTAATGCACGATAGGAGAGCTACTAACCCGAGAGTGTGGGTGATGAAAGAGAGCTTTCCCGAAAGTCTCTGTCGTCAACTGCAGTAAATTTTTCGGGTTTGCCTGGGATAGTTAGCGACCAATAAGAGCCGAACGGGACAGCCAAATTACCATTCGGTCCGGCCGGGGAGCCAGCATCCATTCTACGAGTGGGGAGTCCGTCCTGAGGGTGACTATCGGAGCTATCATGGGAACCAGCCACACCGTTGTAACTGTCGAGATCTTGGCAGTGGCTGATCTCCATAGGAGCTCCTACAGAAGGGGCGTTGGAGTTGGAGCGGGAGCGCACGGGACTCGTGACGTGGCTTGAGACGGGAGTTTCAACGGGAGATAGCGGGCTGTCTCTCAAGAAAACAGAAGGATCTATTCTGCAGGTGCCGTCGCCGCCACAGATACTGCAGCTCACTGGGTGAGTACCGCCGGCAAGCCGCTTGCACTCAGACGGGTAAAATTCATACGTGGGGGTGGGAGAATCGTTGCCGCAGTTGATATTAACGGTTGGACTGCTAGTGGGGTCACTGCTCGATCTCATTTCACCAAAGTCGTCAGATGGAGGTGGCGAGGACATGGGTGTAGAACGATATGACATCTCATCGCAGTGGTCACCGTTTTCGTCGCTACTGCCGGTTGCGGTCGGAGGGATAACGGTTTCGTCTTCAATCATGAGAGGTAAGTCGACACCCTCCGACAAAATCAAATTGCTAACGCCAATGTTGCCATCGTTGGCGTTCTCTGCCAATAGACGGCTACGAGGCCTAAGATCTTTACTGCCGTCAATCTCTGAGACAAAAACAAGATTCGGATGGGGTGTGCTATGCTCCAGCTCACCTGGTAGTAGCCCTTGGAGGATCGGCATATCTCCATCAGCGGCTTCGGAAGCAGGACTCGACTCAACAGCTGCATCAACGGAACTCGACTCAGCAGCTGCATCAACAGAACTCGACTCAGCAGCTGCGCCATGGCGAATCGACTCAGCAGCGGCACCGACGGAACTCGGCTCGGCAGTTCCCTTCACTCCCCCCGCGCTTCCTTCGCCTGCAGAGTTCGCTTCCGTTCCGGCACTAGCAGGCTTCTCTTTCCTCTGGCGAGAGCGTATCGGCCTGGCGCCACTCTGGTACGGGAGACCGGAGCGAGTACTTCTGACCCCCAGATTGTAGTCGGCGATGCGCTCACGACCGTTATAAACGTCCATGTTGATGTCGAGATCGAGACCCCTGAACGAGGCTCGCTTGGTTGAGATGCGTGCCATTGGAGGGGATGCGGCAGTGGTGTGCTGTGGCAGGGTGGGGTGGTGGTGGGAGGGGGGAGGGGGAAGCTGATGTTGTAGAAGAGATGAAAAGGTGTTTAAGCCGGGCTTTCGTTACAAAGTCCACATTAACTGCGTTGGGTTACCGTTGATGCATGTATACTTCCACATTTGGTTTTGTTAGGTACTCACACACTCACTGCCTAATAATTTATGTACCTTTCGTTGGGGTAGAGGGCCGTTGAAGTCAAGAAGCCCTGAAACCGGAAGTAGCAGGTATGTATGCACCTGAACAGGTCTTGAAGCTCGCGGGCTTGTACATCTGAAGAGAAACACTGTTACGAGAGCACACATAAAGAGGAGACCTGCGAGCGTTGTCAAATCTCACGTTGTGGATTACGCGGGCAGGCGGGCATCGAACAGTCCAAGAAAGGACTGCTGCTACTGATTTATTTTTTTATTCACTGCAGTAGACTCACCCTAGCAATGAAGCCTCAGGAACGTGATTTATCATTTGCCTTGTTCCAATGTTTCGGTATTCGGCCCGTGAAAATCATGGCTATATGTGTGCCTTTTACATACCTGTAGACTTAGAAGGGCGCCGGCAGAGGAGAGCGAGACCTCCGGCCGGAGCAGGAGTGCTCGACCAGAGTGTGCGTGCGTAAGCCGCACGGGCAGATGGGTGCGAGGTGGTGGAGAGCGCGGTGCATGTGTGATATCAACCTTTTCTCCGTTTGTATTTCAGAACGTTGCCGTATGTATTGGTATGTATGAGTGATATTGTGTGCTCTGTCGGTAACACACCAAGCAAAAATCCTTCGGACAGTGTGCGAAAAGCGCTTTTGCTTTACCATCGGCGCGAGGAATTCACAGCGATTGTAGTCCATCCCGAGAGTAAGGAAAAAAACAAGCAATCATATAATTTCACTCCTTCAGCCCAGGTTACGGCCGCTCGGCTTTTTCAGCTTGGCTGGAAGCCGACTGGGCTATTGCTAGCACTGGCTACGCGCAGGTTTCTGCGTTCACTCTTCATGGTGCATCCGAAAGATGAGATAAAAGCCCGAAGAACTTTTTCGCAAGAACATAATAGTAAATAGGTAAATTGTACCTACCTAACATAGCTAACCTCCAAAACAACCACTTACTGCTCAGGTATGTATATGGTATCCCGCTTCAAAGCAAGCCTCCACCCCCACAGTCCAGCTCCAATTGTACGTCTATTATCGCTTAACAGCTCCCCACCAACCCAGACCGGCCACTCCTCCTCCCAAAATCGCAACCGCCGGCGCAACGCCGTACCACTCGACGACTGCATACGTCGTCGCCGCGATCACCAACCACCAGGGCTCCTTCGCCAAACTGACGCCAGAGCTCTCCTCGGCAGTCAGATAGCCAATCTCCCACAGCCGGTACACGGCCGTGAAGACCAGTCCTACAGCAGCAGCGTGCACACCCCGCAACAAGCTCACAACGGAGCGCCTCTTGCGCAAAGCGTCCCACAAGCTCTGGAAGCCCACCGAAAGCACGAGTCCCGGCAGGAAGATGCCGAGGAAGCCAACCGCTGCGCCCAAGATCGTCGACGATTTTGAAAGCGTGAGTCCTCCGAGGTAGACGGCGAAGTTGAAGTTCGGTCCCGGGAATGCTTGGATCAGCGCGAGTCCAAGAAGGAAATCACGGGGCGAAACCCATCCAGGCTCAACAACGTATTCTCGGAGGAGGGGAATAACGACGGGTCCTCCTCCGAAGATGACGGTACCCGCGAGGTACATGTTGTTGAAGAGGGATAGCGCCAGAGGGGCGTTCTTGAGGGCTCCGCGAATGACCATGAACGTGATGAACGAGATGAAGAAACCAATGATGGTGAGGACACCCCACATGACAGGAATACCATGCTTCGGCGTGGGTGCCGGCAGAAGCACATTAACGACCTCCTGCGAGCCGCCGCGCGTAGATGGTGCCGATGCCTGCCGGCGCTGGGTTGTCGATGCGCTGTCGTACGCCACGTCCACGGGGACAACCACATTCTCTTCCATTTCTCTCGGCTCCGACCTCCGCCTCCTTCTCTTCTCCTTGATTTCATACACCCTGCCCTTCATCCAGCAATCCCACGCCACCGTCGCCGCACCTCCGATTACCATCAGGACCGGGAAGTACCAAAGCGCGTTGTAACACAGCCCCGCACAACCTCCGAACACAACCAGAGCTCTGGTCAGCTTGTCTGTGATGGCCTTCCTGGCGAGCTGCACAGCCGCCAGCGCGATGATTCCGACGGTCGCAGCGTTAAGGCCAGAGAGAAGCGCGTACACGGGGTCCGGCAGAACCTCCCCGACGCGCTGGATTCCGAGTGCGAGTCCGAACATGCCCAGCGCGCCGGGGAGCGACCAGATAAGGAAAACGAAGAGGGCGGGGAGGAAGCCAGCATGGATGTGCGCAATGCTAAAGACCATCTTCGTCGACGCGGGCCCGGGAAGCGCCTGGCAGATAGCGAAGAGCTCCTGGTAGATTTGCTCGTCGATCCAGGGCGTCTTTCCCATGCCGTCCACGAAGCGGCGGTGGAAGATCTGGAAGTGAACGGGCGGTCCACCGAACGAGGTGAAGCCGAGGTCCCAGGTGCGGAGGACCACATCCTGGAGGCGAGGGAACAATTTCGTCTCGGTGTTGGCCCTGCTGCCGGCGGAAAAGATGGCAGACAGCGACATCGTGGTATCGGCGGTCGATGGTGAGTGTGCGATTAAAGTGAGAGGGAAGGAACGATCGCGATATGTACCCCAAAAGTTCGGACCCACAAGCTAGCAGATCGTTCGGAAGAATGGCAACAAATGGGGTGCTAGAACCTAGCAACGTGCGACAAGGAAGAGCTTAAGTCAAGCGAAATGGGCAAATCGGCTTGGCCCGGAAGCATCAATCGATATGAGTCGCGTGCTCAAGAGTACCCTGCATCCTGGGCCTTTCCTTAGGGTTACCCCAGGTCCTTCGTCACCTCTGCCAGTCTAGATACGTAAATCATCCCCAGACTTCGGGTGTCACAATTTCTGGAGGAGTGTCACTGCTCAATTCCTATTGGTCGCTGGGTTTTCTCAAGATCAGGGCTGTAATTAGGGGTACGATAATCAAAGTGTTAAAAAAAAATCGCGCGCTGATCCCGGCCAATGAGGATGAAGACTTTGATTCATCCTGTTGAAAGGTTGACTGCCAGTCGCGGTCTTTTAGTCTACTAGCCTCTAGCGCGCCATACTGTATGTACAACTACAAAATAAAATCGTGCTCAGCCAACAAAGCAAAAACATTCCGCCTCATTGTTACCGTTTATTTCGCTGTTCGATTCTCAATTGTAACGCGCGTAGACGTTGCAACATCCGTGCCCCTTCCGACGTGCGAGGCATGGAGACAGTACTACAGAGTACACAGTGCATACAAAGCAGAATTTTTTATACTACCGAGCCCACACTAAAATCTTGTTGCCGCCCGAAATTCTAACCACCTTTTGTCTAGCAGCGCTATCTTAACCTGTTGAAAACCAAACAGCCAATAGAAATCAGGCTCGGCCAACGGAGCATTTCAACACGCTAGCACTTCAGCACACATTGATTACCCCTAATACTTTATAAGCCGTCGTTTTTGATATCAAAATTCTGGATTTCGCGGGAGAACCAGACGCTTGAAACAACAGCGGCCAACGGCTTGCGGGATCAAAAACCTCAACGAGTCCAGTTAACTTGCATAGTACTGGCTTATCTTGAAAAAAATATCGGCGTCATATACAGCCCACAGAGCGCCCGCTGCATTTGCTGCTTGGCCCACACGCAACGAGGGGGCTTCACGCTCCCCGACCCCGCTGTTCCATAAAGATCATCTACTCGGTGTGATTCGTAGCACGCTTACCAGCCACCCCAACTAGAGTTCTGAAGGCTCATCCTGAGTCTTCTTGACTACATGCGCAGCGTAGTGATGGGTATGTATGTATGTATTCCAAATACTCCGTCCGGCACTCTACCCTTAAACGGCGAAATCCCACATGCTCGGCTCGACTACGTTTCGTCGCTCTGTATCTATATGGCCCCCCACGAGATGATCGGTAGTTTCATGTATGCCAAAGTGATGAGATGAGCTGTGAATGTACCTATGTAGAGTACCTACCATGTGCAGCGCTAGACTTTGAATGACTTCTGCATTTGAAATAAAGAACAGCATCGTTGAGTTTTATGGCTTCTCAGGCCCTGTCGGTTCGGCAGTCTAGTCTGCTTTTCCCTTTGCTCCGGGGGTCTCGGTAGTCCGGCCGGCCCGCGGGCATTTGGGGCGGTCCAGTCCGGGCCGGGCTTTCTGAGGACCCAGTCCAGCTGGATGGGGCCCAGTTGCCGGACTGCCTTGACCCAGACTGGCTGGCGGGCGCCCGCGGGCCAGCGCTGGTACCGGTGGCTAGGAAAAAATGTCGCCAAGCGTCGCCGCGGGGAATCAACCGCCCGCAGAGCACTGAGGTGGACACCGGAACGAGATCGGTGTGGGGGTATAGAGATCCATGGAGATGAAGATGGTTGATTCGATTAAAGATATATGGTCGTAGGCAGTTCGTTCTGTCCATATACAAAGGGCCTCAGCCTGGGCGGAGGACAAAGGGAAGTTGGGTATTATCTTCTCGGTGCTTTTCCGGTCGTATAAGATTTCCTACCTGTTTGTGGTGGTGGCCGAAAGCTCCCAGTAACAGGGAAGGTGTAGCCCCAAAAACTGGAAACCCACCCGCAACCCAAGAAATGCCGACCAGATTTCACTTACAGCTCCACCATCTCTTCTCCGATTAGCAGAATTTTTAGATAATCTTGTTCGCCTTACCTTTCCGGTGCTTGTCTGTTGTTGTGGTGGCGGCCGAAAGCTCCTGGTTGCAGTCCAACACCTGAAAACCCTCTCCCCGCCGAAGATCTGGTAAGACGCTAGTGGATCATGAGATCTCCCTCTTTTGCCCGGCCCGCCGGCCGGCCCAGTCCAGACCAGGCGGGCTCTGAAAAAGGCCGTGGGCTAACGTGGATTGATTCGCGCAGACCAGACCAGGCCCGGCCGGACTTTTGAGAACCCTGCTTCGCTCAATCCTGGGTTCTCGGACCCAGGCTCGCCATGATCAAACTTGGTCGTATGTGAGCAATGATTGAACACTTTAGGTCTTGGTGGAGGGCAAAGGGGAGCTTGCAACGTGCCGCCATCGCGCGGACAGCGGACAAAATGTAGAGTACGCCACCATAGTCTACTAGTAGATAGACTGACTGCGAGTATGAATAGACAAAAAAACAAAAAAGTACTGGTTGTGTACTTAGGCAGGGAAAAAGCCATGTGCGGCGCACGGTCCGATCCTCGCAACTATACCGTTGGAAAGGCTTTGCGTGGGACCGTGGCCAGGGCGGACTACATACTTAAGCACCGGCTTTCTTCTTCTTTGGGATACTGACATGGAGAATGACCGTCTATCGGCCCAACGAGAGGTATCGGAACTCCAGACATCGCTCACTCCGACGGCATCCCGCACACTCTCTATCCCGTGACTAGAGGGGGCTACATCTGGACGATTGCTGCCGCTGTACCAGCTCTGAACGGAGAATTCGATTGGGTCTCGTCTGTTGACGCTGCTCGACACGCCTTCGGTCCCGATCCTTCGAGGGAGGAACAGACGCCCGGATGCTAGACCAGAAAGGCTGTTTCAAACGACGCAAAGCTGTTGGCTCGCTGCGATAGGGAACGTGTAGGCTTCACGATCCAGAGCTTTTGCTCCGGTTGTGATGAGCCAAAGGACCTTTATTTATTTATTTACATATACATCAATTGCATGCGGCCTTAGATCATGTCGATAAACAAACTGTCTGGTTCCTGGCCATTTGTCCGAACCTCAACCTCGATCAGTCTGTAGTGGCCCGTTGTAGCTCCCGCCCTCTGCCTAGGCCTATGTACAACGAGCTAAAGGGCTCGGAGGACAGCAGTACATAGATATACACGCGTGTGACTCGTATTCTTTCGGCAGGCTACAGCAAAGACCAATGCAGATCGTATTCGCATAATATCCTAGACGACCCCTTGGGCACTATATACATACTATCGCTAGACGCGACAGCTATTAATAGAACCTGGTCGCGGACCACAGCCTCACTCAGTTGCAGACTCATGATGTCCAAATAAAGATCTTGGAGCTCTAACAGAGGCGTTCCGTAGAAGTTGCCCTGACTCTTGGCATGGTGGCCGAGTCTTCAGAGTATGTAGTACGCCGGGATATGGAAGATTGAGATGGGCGCTTGGATAAGATAGGTAGGTAACTAAAATCCGGCCCCATGCTAAGAGTCAGGCAGAACGCCTCTAATGCCTCCGAGTTGCTACGGGTTCGGGAGAGTTGTGCTCGAGTCATCCCGCATCACCCCACACCGCCCTGACGATGGCCGAGCCACAACTGTAGCCGGAACCGCGGACGCAGTAAGGGTCCTCAATGTTGGTCGATATATAATTGGTATGGTGGGATAGTTAAATGGTGATTGGCTGACGCATCGGGTTCGCCACCAACACCCATTCAAGAAGGTTGTCGAGCATCAGATGTGTATCATCTCATGGGAAAAACGCGTACTTCGGACCCTCAACACTACTCTCCACGCGTTACAGGTTCTCGACTTCTGATACGGACGACATGCGCAGAGGATTTACATAGGTTTGTGGACACCTTTAACAGACACCATTTCGACACCCCTTTTTTCTCCTCCACCACACATCTAAATTAAGTATCGGCAGACGGGGAATAGGGGACGGTCACGTCTTTCTTTTGTTCTTTTCCTTTGTGATTTCCTTAGTGCGCTCTTACTCTTTCTTGGGCGGAGGGCAAAGGGGAGCTTGCAACGAGCCGCTATGCGCGGACTGCGGACGGGAAACGGACTGTAAATATCTCTCGCCATGATCTATCTAGGTCGCATGCGACTAATGAATAAACAAAAAAAAACATCTAAATTAAAAAGGGGAGGTCCGGAGTAGCACCCCGAGCCGTCTGCACTAGAAGTGACACTAGCCATCTTTGTAATTGCGCCAAGCCTATTTGGGCAGTCGAGTGCTCTACCATGAACCATAATAGAATGACTAAGCGCGTGAGGTGAGCGTAAACGTATGATGCCGGATAGCAACACCAAGACGCGAATTGCGATTGCCTCCCCACGGGCTGTTGAGCTACCACACTCTTGTCGCCAGTACGTCTACGAATCTCGGCCGGTTTTCCCGGATTGGCTCGGCGATGGTACGGTTTCCGGTGAATTGCGGATTTTGGAATTGGTAGTTAAGTTCAGCTAGGTGTGAACACCTAACGCGCGAGGCAATGGAAGCTACATTCATTGCACATGCACCGTATAGTCAAGGGTGGGTATAAAAAAAGTATTTTTCCTGCTGGACACGTATCAGGAGGTGAAAAATACGTATTTTGACCGCTTTGATACGCGTTTACCGGGTAAACTATCTACGCTATATTCTACACTTTCATTCACTGGTCAGTGGCGTCAGTCGTCAGTTAGCTCTAAATTGCAGAAAATCCCGACATTCCCATGAACTGCCTACTTCGGTAGTTTGATGCGCCCCACGATCCGCATGACCCGAGCATTTCATGTCTTTGTTGTCTCGTCGAAAACCACCCCCGTCTTCCAGAACAATTCGTGAATGCCGTGTCTCACTCTAACTCGCGCTAATTCCGAACCAACTCCAATTCCAACTCACCTTGAGGACCATTAGTGCATGCATCGTTCCTGCCCGATGCTGTGCAGAGTGAGTCCCTTCGACTCTTCGTCCTCGACATCACTGGTCGGGCCAGTGACACGGTTTTCGCTTCGAAGCTGGAAAGCAACCGCGGAGCGCCCCCTCGACGACACTGGCACCCAATACGCTTTGATTATCGACTCAGAACCCATGTATGTATGGGTATCTGAGCTTGTCAGCCCTGTGAGCCCGAATCATGGAGGGGACGAATAGCAACCGCGATAGTTAAGGGTTGCACAGATATACAGTGCAATTTCGCTACACCCCAGGCAATTTCGCTACCAACCCTTTCTCGTCCAGCGTGTCCGGCGAACGCACGTCCCCCGCCCCGTTCAACCTTGAACGCTGTGAGCGCGGCGATTTGCTGCTCTGTGGCGTCGCTATGCAGGTGCGACAAGGGCTGTTGCTGTTGCTGCGGGCCCCTGGCGTGTATGTAGGGGGCGAAGTCGTACGGTGTGCAGCGGCGGCTGCACCCATGCCCACTTGCCCCTGGGAAGGGAATGAAGCTTAATCGAGGGGCTTCCAATGGCGGTACATACTCGTGCTGACGCTCGAGTTTGCGGAGACGAGGTGGTCATGCATCTGACGAAGAGTCGACGAGGAACCAAGAAATCGTTTCCCCCTGGAGAGCATCAGTTGCGACACGGGGGATTTCTCCATCCCATCGGCTGACTGGCCGAGCCCGTCTGGGTGCGCACATCATTTCCCGTTCGACAAACGCCCTGTTGGATAGTCACGCAGTGCTGATTGTTCTATATCTGCGGCTGGCAGAGTCCTGTCCTAAAGTGGCCTCGTGTTCGGCTCCCGTGTGAGCCAGTGACTGGGGAGCAGGACCTGATTGGACAGAATCCGGAGGAGTCAATCTTTTGGTCTCTCCCCCCCACCCCCAGTAATTCGGGCCCAGAGTCCTGCGCTCGTGGCCTAGCCTACGATACAATGCGGACGGAGAGGGAGAGGGGTGCGAGGAGAAGTGATGGAGAAAGTTGTATATAAAAGCAGTATCTCTCCAGCACGTCCCACGGACAGTTCAGCCAGTGAAGAAATCCAGCAAGCCAACCCTCCTCACAGCCGGTGACTCGTTCCTTTCGATCTACCTCCTCCACACCTCTATTCGCCACAATGCAGTCCCCGAACGCCCTGGAGCACCCGGCGCACATCGTGCGGGTGCCGCACTTCCTGTTTACGCTCCGACTGGCGCAGATCTCCCTGAGCGTGCTGATCGTGGCGCTGATGGGCTACGCCATCGCGACGCTGACCAACATCTTCGGCACGTTCGGCTACAACATCTTCTGCTGCGTGTACAACTTCCTGACGATCGGGTACCTGCTGGTTAGCGCCGCGCGGGCGCCGCAGCTCTGGAACTGCTGGGCCGCGCTGGTCATCGATATCTTCGGCGTGATATTCTGGATCTCGGCCTGGGGCTCGCTCGCCGGCTGGGCCGCGCTCGGGAACATCGCTTACGACTCCAACGCATTCGACGGCTGCAGATACTTCACCGGCGCCAGCAAGCGCACGTGCCAGGCGCAGAAGAGTGCGTGGCAGGCGAGCGCCGCCACCGCTGGTCTGGGCGCGATCGTCTGGTAACTCCCCTCGTGTTTACTCACATACATATCTGCATGTCCACGGGTTGCTAACGCCATCGGTGCAGGATCCTCTTCGTGGTCCATCTGATCATCTACTCCATTCACCTCCACCGCCACCGTAAGGCGCCGGAAAACAAGCATCTGCCCGCGTCCGGCCGGCCGCTGAGTGAGGGGGAGAAGGGCGCTGAGATGGACGCTGTTCCGCGTCCGACACAGCAGGGAGTTTACGCCGCCTAGTCGCAGACGCTGCGGGGGGTAGTGGTGATGGCGGTGGCGGTCATACCATTTAATGTCTTTGTATTTTTGTGCTTCGAACAGTCGTATGGCGGAGGAACGGACGGGATAATTACGAATTGTACTTGGTTAGATGGGGTGTGCGTGGCGCAGCGGATGCATGCGGAGGTCAATCGCTTTGAGTGTGTTCGCACTCGCACAGAATTCCTTCCGTGATAAGATTCAGTTTCGCTTCTACGGATACCCGCCCGAGCCACCTGTGTGCTGGTGGCTTGGACGCGGCGATTGCATAGCAAGAATCGTGGTTCAGGACAAGGTTTCCGCCGTCCTCCGAACACAGTCCATCACTCGTGCAGACAGCATGAGCGTAGTCATCACCGTGAATTATGTAGCAACAGAAAATTTAAGTTGAATGCGCTGGAGTATGATTAAACGAAGAAAAAAAACTAGCAACAAAAAAACAGCCCGTCCTGCGATGCCGCAGCCTGCATAGAGGACAGCATAGACCCCTCTCAGTCTTTTCTTTCGTTTCTCCGTTGATCGCGTACAACAGGGGGTCCTCAAGGTTAGTTTGAGTTTGAGTTGGTCACGAATTAGTGTGGTGAAAACAAATGGTGATTGGCTGACTCATCGGGTTTGGCGCCAACTGGTGGCCAACTGCCCTCTCCCCACCAACTCGAAAAATTGTAGTTGGTGCTAACCTCGAGTGACGTAAAAGGAATAACTAGGGTGGAACGTAAAAATTTGATTTAAGCCAATTCAAGAAGGTTGTCGAGCATCACAAACGACTCGAGTATCTATACGGCATACATACTTCGGACCCTACCCTCCACGCGCTACAGATTCTCAACTTCATTTTTGATGATGGGGCCGATCCATACGCAGAAGATTTATCGACAGTCGGCTCTAAACTTTAAAAGAAGCGGTACTGGATACGCAAAATCCCGACATTCCCATGAACAACCTACCTTGGCGGTTTGATACGCTCTACGACCACCATAACGGTCGCAAATTCCGATCACTCTTCCGCATGCTGCCTGAGAATTCCAATAGTCTTTATCGTCTTATCGAAAACCACCCCATCTTCCAGAACAATTCGCGAAAACTGGTTGGCAAATTGTGGGGGCGGTGGTCGTGTTTGTATCTCCAACAGCCTCCCCAACTGGACCCTCAAAGTTGAGTACGAGTTATGGGCTTTTAATTGGCTGTCGAGTCTCACACTAACTCACGCTAATTCTTTGGGAAAGTAAATTGTGCGTGCACGTTTGGCTCTATAAATCCATCGATACGTTTGATACATGAAGGGGAATAAAAAAAACACCACAGGGCATAGGGTATATCCACCATCATTGGCTCCAAACCTTCAAGCTGTTGATCCTCCAGTACGCCTCCCGGAACGCAGCAGGATTGTTCCTGACCCACTCGGCGCAGGTGCTGGCCTTGGTCCGGCACTGGCTGCCGGCCCAGACGCTGCCGGCCCAGTCGCCGCAGAAGGTGGTGTTGATGATGATCCTATGGTCACGGAACTTCTCGTCGATGTTGCAGGCGCCCTGGAACACGGCCGCGGGGGTCCCCCAGGTCTCGGGCGCCGGGTTGGACGAGAACACATCGGCGGGGGCTTGGCCGCGCGGGAAGAACCACACCTTGATGAAAGCGCTGTTCCACTCGGTGGCGAAGATGCCGCCGCCGATGCTGTTGAGCACCGTGCCGTACGACGTCGTGCGCGCGTCCGAGATGGAGCAGCCCTGGTTAGGCGACTGGCCGGCCGCGTTGACGTCGCAGTTCCTGCTGATCACGTTTCCGCTGCCTCCGGCGCCGCTGATAGCGCAGCCGGGGGTCGTGTGCAGCGCCATTAAATTCGTCGTGGCGTCGTTGACGCCCTCGATGATGTCAATCTCGCCGGCGTGCGGCCAGCCGGCGGAGGAGCCGAGCGTCCAGAAGGCGGGCCAGGTGCCGCAGCCGGCCGGCATGTGTGCCACGTCAAGGATGAAGAGCCCGCGCTGGAACGTCCGCTTCGATTCAAGACGGACGCTGGGACGCCCAGTGCTCGGGTAGGCGTTGGTGCTGTCCACACCGATGTACACGCTGGTGGGGTCGGTGCGGATCAGCCCCAAGGAGCTGGCCGCGGACTGGGAGATGTAGTTGACCACTCCATTGGTCGGGTCAGCGTCCTATCAGACGTCAGGAGAACTTGGATGCGCGGGATGGCAGGGGGGGACGCACAGTGTAGAAGTTGAACTTGGAGAAGAAGTCGACTGGAGTGTAGGTCTCGGCGAGGACAGTGTAGAATGCCGACACCGAGCGGCCGAGAAGAAGGCTGCTGAGAAGGAACTTCATGATGAAGATATCTTGAGAATAGGTCATTGTGGGTATCGAGCTTTCTGGTGTCCCTCTCTCGATCACTTGGAGGAATATAGTTGTCTTATACCCCGATGCATCTTGACTCATGAGTCCAACTGGACCGTCAACGCGCCTTACCTTGTGGGGGGGAGGGCCTTCTTCAGCTGGCGTCCGGGTCCTGAAGAGCTCAAGGGCCGGGAGTTCCTATCGCCGCGCATGCTTCATCTCTCTAGTGGTGACAACGGCGGGCAGGACAACCCATGATCCGAGAGGCTTTGATATTGCAGTCTTCTGGAACTCTGACTTCCGACCATTGATTCGGGGAGCACCGACATGGCCTTTTTTTTGCTTTTCTCTCCCTGTCGATATCTCGAGAGACGACAAGATCACAGGCCAGTCATCGTGTGTGAAGGCGATTCCTATCACAGCCTAGCGACCAATCGCAGACGTGGGAAGGGGGAGATACTATTGACGGTTCGTGACAGCTCCAGATCCAGAGTGGCCATTTGCCAGAGATGATAAGGAGGAGGTAACGAGTGGATGGGGACCCATCGACATATGATACCCATATGCGAGAGCTCGAGTTCTTCGACATGACTGGCTCCCCAGGTCGCGTGGCATACCTGTCGGGTACTATCATTTGGACATGCGAACCAATCAATGCGTGCGCACCTCGATGACCAAGCGGGAGCGCATCCTCGTCCACCGCTCTGCCGGAAATGAAGACCCAATAAGTACGGTACATAGTAGTACCTGCGCATGCACACGAATTTTAATGCTATAACTCCCCGCCATATAGGGTTTCCAGATCAGGTCCGCAAGAGCTGCAAACGTGCGAGCCCTGACATGCGCAAAAAAAAAGAATGATCTCACCCGGCCGTGCGGGATTACTCCGTCAGCTCGCGGCCAAACGCTCACCAACCGGCATACTCGGCGGGGCGCACGCACAATCACTCGGGAGGGGGGGGTATTGGCGCTTGTTTGGCCGTGACGGGGCAAGACCACCGTCTTGCCTCAAAAGGCGATGTGCCCGCCCGGCTTCTCGGAAGGTGCGCCTGCGCGACTGCATCGCGGATGTCCGGCCGCGTGTAATTCGGAGCCGGCGAGGGGGGAGTGGGGGAGTGGCATATATGCGCGGTATTCGCGGTCTCAAGGGGCTCGAACCGTTTGTGCCTCCTTGATTCCCGGCCAGACCCTCCATTCCGATCACTCTTTCGCGTCGCACTGGTTGGTCCGGTGGATCTAATCTCGCATAGATACATGACACGACTGCGGGAGCTTGCATGGCGCCGCGCGCCTCGCGAGGCGGATCGGGATTCGGTAAGTGCACTTGCAAGGGCGGGCGTGTATGTACCGCATGCTCAGGCCTGGGCGGAGGACAAAGGGGAGCTTGCAACGTGCCGCCATCGCGACGGAGCTGGTCAAAATGTACGCCGCCATAGTCTACCCTATATAGGCTGAATGCGGGTATGGATAGACAGAAAAATAAACAAAAAACAAATGTACTGCGCGCTCTCTCATTTCCTCCGGCTCCCATGGATTCGGTTCGGCTACCAAGTGTGGCTTCGGATGGCTCACTGAGAAGGCCGTGTCGGGTCTGCGAAATCCATGGGTTGCTGGGCGGCTGCGGTATCGTATGGTAATCTATGTAGACATCATCGTCCCGTTAGCGGCATATATCTAACTATTGTCCCGCGCCGTTGCATGTAGATATGTACCTAGATATCTCGTTCGCGCCGGTGCCTGAACCAAAGGCAGATCTATTCCCCCCCACGTGCGTAACGTTACACGACCATTGTAGCACGACCTTGCTACGCGTCTCCCCCCACAACATTTGTCTTTTCCTCCTTCACACGCGGCTTCCGACAGCACTCTCCGCGAAAAACTCCGCGATGAAGCGATTCGTCCCTCCGCTCCTCTCCCGCCGCCCAACGGCTTCAGCCGACGAGCCGCCTGCGAAAAAGGCAAAGACCGAGTCGTCCGACGAGAGCGCGCGATCGAGATCGTCGACTCCGGTGGTGGCGGCACGCTGGCCCGGTATCAAGTCAGCCTCCACCTCCGTAAAGCGCAAGCCATTGCACTCGGTCAGGAACCCCGTCGCTGCAAAAGCGACTTCAGCTCCTGCATCTGGTGCAGTCGTTACCCAGGGAGATGCCGATGGTGCGGAAGGTTATTACAATGTGCTCTGGTACGGTAGATCATCGATTGCGCCCACCTGCTAGTGATTCTCCTGACAATCCCCCCTCCGTAGGCGAAAAAAGACGAACAAGAAACACAAGACTTTCGATGGCGACGGTGTCCTCTCGGTGATGGGCGGCTACGCGGCGCTACAGGATTCGAGTGGCAAAGACCTCGGGAGGACGCTGCTCAACAAAAGGCTCGAGCTCGGAGACATCGTGTCGTTGGGCGGGAAGGAGGTGGAGATAGACTCGCTGCTCTCGAAAGCGGACTACCTTGCCGGAAGGCCTTTCCTTCAGGCCAGCAAGACTTTCGTGGAGACAGAGTTTGTTCCTTCGACGACACCGTCTGCGTCCAAGGGCTTCAAAACACCATTACTGCGTACCACTGTCATCCCAAAGAAGAATGACTCGAAGGTCCCCACGCCGAGACATGATCCGGAGGCCGAGGATGCGTTGGTGATGCCGAGGCCAAATGCGAAGGCCATTCCGGCCGGGAAGAAAATGGTGGACGTGGTGGTTGACCCGTATCTTTCGCAGCATCTGCGGCCGCATCAACGTGAGGGTGTCGAATTCCTCTATCAGTGTATCATGGGGATGAAGCCGTTCGAAGGCCGTGGAGCTATCCTCGCAGACGAGATGGGCTTGGGCAAAACTTTGCAGACGATCGCCCTACTATGGACCCTGATGAAGCAGAATCCAATCTACGGTGACAGCCCCGTCGTCAAAAAGGCGCTGATCGTCTGCCCGGTTACCTTGATCAACAATTGGCGCAAGGAATTCAAGAAATGGCTGGGAAACGAGCGGATTGGAGTGCTGGTGGTGGACTCGAAAACCAATCTGCGCGACTTCATTGCAGGGAAGACGTATTCTATTCTGGTGATCGGATACGAAAAGGTTGGTCATTGCTTGATTTGTAGGCTGTTAGTAACCCGCATTAATCGATGTCAGTTGCAAAAAGTCTACGCCGAGCTCAAGAAAGCTAACATTGACATCGTCATTGCCGATGAGGGTCAGCTTCCTAGTGTCCGTAAAATTTCCTCTTGTGCTTACTGACTGCGCGTAGGACATCGTCTCAAGACTGAGAAAAACAAGGCAGCGCAAGCCATCAGAGCCTTGAATACACCGAGAAGAGTCATACTCAGCGGTACGCCGTTGCAAAACGATCTGCACGAGTTTTTCATCATGGTGTCAGTCTCCCCCGCCGAGTGATGCCATGATGTTTCTGACCAATGCGGATAACAGCGATTTTGTCAATCCGGGTCTGCTGGAAACCTACAGTACATTTCGGAGGGAGTTCGAGAATCCGATTGTGAAGAGTCGCCAGCCGGGTGTCTCCAAGAAGGATGTCGAGAAAGGCAAAGCCCGTAGCGATGAGTTGGCCAGAATTACCGCAATGTTTGTTCTCCGCAGAACGGCTGAGATCCTTTCCAAGTACCTGCCTCCCAAGAGTTGGTTACCGATTCCAAGCTCGACCGATCTCAGGCGCTAACCAAAAGCAGAGGAATTCGTCCTCTACTGCCGGCCGACGTCCCGCCAACTGGAGGTGTATCGCTACATCCTCGAGTCTTCTGCCTTCAGCAAGTGCCTCAGCAGTGCGGACAAATCACTACTGTTGATAACTGTACTCAAGAAACTCTGCAATACGCCAGGGCTTCTGGTCTCCGGGGGAAAAGAGCAGAGCGATAACGTACAGGCCCTACTTACCGGAATGGACCCCAGACTCCTTGCGTCCAGCAGCGCATCGTCAAGTGGAAAGCTTCGAGTCTTGGACCACCTCCTCGGCGTACTCAAAAACCATACGGAGGAGAAAATCGTCATCGTTTCCAATTACACCAGCACCTTAGATGTCCTCCAGAACCTCCTCATCTCTCGCGGCCTCTCCTGGCTACGCCTCGACGGTAGCACACCCAACGAGAAGCGCCAACAACTTGTTGACAGATTCAACAATACTAATAGCACCACATCCTTTGCCTTCCTCCTCTCTGCCAAAAGCGGCGGCGCAGGGATTAACCTGATCGGTGCCTCCCGCCTGGTCCTCTTCGACCTCGACTGGAACCCCGCCACCGATGCACAAGCAATGGCGCGGATCCACCGTGACGGCCAAAAACACCCAGTATTCATTTACCGCCTCCTGACTACCGGCTGCTTCGATGAGAAAATCTTTCAGCGTCAGATCACCAAGCAAGGCCTTGCCGAGTCAGTCATGGACAACAAATCCGGTGCATCAGCCTTCACTCAGGCCGAGCTCAGAGACCTGTTCTCGCTCGACGAAAGGACAGAATGTCAAACCCACGACCTCCTTGGCTGCGGCTGTGGCGGGAAAGGGTACACTACCGATCCCATCGTCCCCACGCTTACCGACAGCGACAGCGAAGATGACGAACTCCTCTCGCTGCCGGGGTTGATGAGGGCCTCCGCCGCGAGCGAGGACATCATCTCCGGTCGTTCCGCGAGACAAGCCGTGATGAAGGAGGGACTAGGCGCACTGATGGAGTACGACCACGTTGCGACCAAACTGCTGGAACCCCTGAAGACTAGCGATGAATGGACGAGAGATCTGGACGACTATGTGGACTCGTTGCCGTACAGGGAGATCAGTGTCGAGGATGATGTGCTCATGCGTGTGCTGTGTGAAACGGGGAAGATGGAGGAGGTTAGTTTTGTCTTTCAAAAGTGTTTCTAGGTTAAATCATATAGAAGCGCTTCATGTTGTTCTGCTCTAGACTGGGTCTCGAAGGATTACTGTATGTACGGTAGTTCGGGAACTGGGAGGATTTTGACAACTGCAAGAAGCCCAGGATATGACTGCAATGAGAGTCTCACCCTATCAGGTAAGTCAACATGAATGAATTAAGCTGTTGGTGGAAACGAGGCAACCGCCCTAAGGCTTTGAGCACACAAAATCACTCGACATGTCGTAGAATGATGACAATTTCTGCTTTTCTTTTGGTCACGCAAACCGCGGCAAGCTACGTCTCTCTTCACTCGGTGTCCTCGCTATTCGGGTGGCATCGGTTACATGTGCATAATCGTCTTCACCAGCGCCGAGGAAACGCTCCGTCGTCATCCGCTCGAGCTATTCGCCAGGAAGAAAGCCATGTCTAGTCTCCCCGGTACTTGGAGAATGACGAGTTGTGATGTCACCGAATAGTTCCCCCGAGGTGACTGCAGGCCTAGGGAGGAAACGCGACCAATGCCTTAGTACCCATCACATACCTTCCTCGTTCACTTCGCGACATATGAAAAATCACATTGATATGTATCATCTGGCACGAAGAAGCTCGACCCAGATCTATGGCAAATCAAGGACTCGGGAGATCGACAGCGGGGGGAGGCTTATGTATGTATCCAAGTTGCCTCGCTTTTCTTTGGGAAGTCGACTTTTTGGTTACTTAGGCAAGTAACGTCCCGCCCGACCCCTTCACAAATGGTCACTTGCACGTTCGGGTGAGATGTTTGGTTTACTGGTCGGCCCGGATAACGGTTTGGCCGGGACTCGGTTTAAAATAAGTGCGCCGCCATAGTCTACATATGTAGGCTGAATGCGAGTATGATTAAATAAAATAAAAAGCCCGGATAACGGCTGCGCACGAAACGGTTTGACGGAACCGAAACGTTGTATGTACCTACGTAGATACATACTCTTGAGTGCGGGTCGGAAATGGCAGGTATCTAGAGAACATACGTGCGCTGGAGAATATTTTTGGTTTCGCCAATCTTGCACGTTTCAGGATGCTAGTAACTACAATTCAAGTACTTATGTACTCTATGTACTTATGTAGATCTGTATCTATGTAGTACCTAGTCCTCCAAGAAGTCGCCCGAGACGCTGGTGGGTGAAATGATACCCACGAGATCGAGAACGGTCTGCGGCTGCACTTCTGCAGAGCAGTTAGATATATCTATAGATGCCCCGATGTAAGAAAGATAAAAAAAAACGTTTGTTGGAACTAAATATAGGTAGGGTGTCAGGGCTGCGCCTCTGCGACAAGCAGGCAACGACTCACTCTTTGACGAATAATATCGACTGTTTTCTCCTTCGTCCAATGCTTTCTGGCCAACTTCCCGCTCTGGGGGTTGGGTTGGGTTTTTTGCTCGATTGGGAGGATTCCACCAATCCCCCGTTTGTAGCTTAGTTAATGGTTGTGTAGCGCCACCTTTTTTTCGCACTAAGGGCGCACTAGTCCATTAGTGCACTCTAGAGAGTGATAATTTATGCGGCGGAATCCAAAATCGCCGGGCGCGCCAGGCATCATCGTTGCGCAAAGGCCAGACATCGTCGCGCGGACTCTGTCTGACAGAGAGCCACCACTGCTTAGCCAGTTCTCATCTAATAGACCCAAAGGACTCGGGGTGGTCATGAAACCGTGGTGAATCCAGCTAAATGATTTTCATGGGTAGGCGCACACCAAGACATGAGACCTATCCGGAATGCGTTCTGTTTCAAGAAGCATTTGGGAGGAATCATATAGAGTTACTGGAGGAAGAGTGTGCTGAACTTGGGGAGAGTGATTCTGATGGCGGGGATGGGTGATGCTGAGGAGCCGGTTGATTTGATTCTTCCATGGATTTGTAGCTCTGCATCTGAAGATTGTTTTAGACTTTTACTTGAGTAATTGGATAGAGACTGGCCGAGAAACGATGGGTTTTCCCTGGAAGAGGTCGCGAGACACAGGTGTTCAAACAGAGTTCATGGGGGCGCCGACGATTTTTGGATTCTACCTCACAAACCATCACTCTCTAGAGTACAACTAGTGGACTAGGGGCGCCATTAGTGCAAAAAAAAGTGGCGCTGCTTAACTTACCGACGTGCTCGACTTACCGACGCTTTCTCTGGATGTCGGCAGAGGGTAGAGAGAGGGGGGGAAAGAGAAAGAGAAAAAGAGAAAGAGAGAAAGAGAGAAAGAGAGAGAGTGTGTGTGTTCTACACTCTGCCGGATCTGCTCACTTCTGCCTGCCTTTCCGTTACACCTAGATCGAGCTCCGATTTTTTGCAGTACGGCGCGGCGGCCCTTCGCTGCCCATCAGTCATTACATCTCCCCGGCATACCTCCACTCTCGTGGATCTCTCCGCCTGCCCCCCCCCCCCTCCAAGACTCACCGTTCAGCTAGCCGATCTGTCCGTGCCTTCCACGTTTCTCACCACCGTGACAAGTCCTACATACCTCCTCCTGCGTCCCGACAAACCCAACTTTTTCTCGGGAGTCCGAAAGGCCCATCGCTAGTCGCACTTGGTCTTTCCTCCAACGACAATGGCGTTCGCGTACCAGGGGTTTGGTCTCGGAGAGGTGCGATGCGATGCGCTTCCCCCCCATCCCCCCATCCCCCATCCCCCCATTCCCCAGCTTGCGCTGCTGCTGCTCTTCGTGAGGGAACACAGCAGTTGCGGACTCTCCCTTTTTCTCACCCTCTTATTCTCACCCCGAGACTGTGCTGTGTGAGCGAGTGTGTATGTGCTGACTTCTGCGGGGGGCCTCGTTATGGCCCTGCGTTTCTATCTAGTTTTATAAGGCACAGCAAAAGCTGCAGGAGATCCTCGAAGCTTGTTTCCTCGGAGTATTCGATGCGCCCACAAACTACCTGTCGCTAGCTCGGACGCTCGAGGGGCTGGCCGACAGGATCGAGCGACTCTTCGACGAGAATGGAAATCCGAATTCGTCGATACTGCGCGCCGACAACAAACCTCTCGCGCAGCAGATGCTGCGCATTGCGAGCCATGGCCTCATCGAGAGCCTCAACCACCTCGAACGCATGATATCCATCGAGGAGGCCAGGCGAGATCCGGGCGACATGCGCGGACACAATGTAGTGTACAAGCTGTCCATGCATGGCGAAGAGACCGTGTTGGGCGTCTTGACGGAAAAGTTCAGGTTTCAGACCTGGAAATTAGATCTATTTTTCAAAGTGCTGCGCAAGTAAGATGACTATTCACTTCTGATCGTTTCTGTTGATCGTCTTTTTCCTCGCTGCTCGGAAAGCTGCATACCCTGGTGGCGGGTCGGCTCGTTGACTCAATCCCCATGATTAGGAGCAAAGTGTCGCAAACGCTCTCTGTTTACGATGGCGTTCAGAGACGCCTCGGAAAGCACTTCGAGGAGCTTGCCGCACGGAAATCGACGGCATCGTACAGCACCACGAGCAGTTACGGCGGAACAGACTCCTCTGGAATCCAGGAAATCGATCTTATCCAGCGCTTTCAGGATGCGTGCGAGTTCGGCGGAGGTGGTCACAATTTTATCTGGAAACTTAAGCCCGAGAGCACGCTCCTAATCACATTACACTGGGTTTTCAACGTAAGCCACGGCACATCTCCAGGTCTGGGATGATTGACTCCTGATGAATTTCTCTCGCTCACAGCTCAATCGAAATAATGATCCCAAGAAACTGCCCGTCGAAGCCTATGTCAACCTTATGAAATGCTCCTGGTTACTCCGGGTGACCACGCCGGAGGCTGGAGTTGAAGGTTTCTCGGATGAGGTGCGGACAATGATAGGCTTGCTCGGATGCGTGAGTATCTCCCACGTGTGCAAACGGTCAAATTGTGCAGGGATTGATGGTCGAAACTACAGGATGTTGTGTATCGGCTTCAAGAATACTTCGACCAGGAAGTGGAACCGCCAACACCACAGGAATTGATGGAACGAGGCGACTTTAACATTTTCATTGACGGCATCAACAAAAAAGATATCGGCGCGGGTCTGGTCAGGACCGCGGTGCCGACGGCATTCCCAGGTGTTGAGCCCGATCCGCCGCTCAGATTGCCATTACAAATTGGCTGCGGCGATTTTCACATGTTGAATTCACCTTTCGATCGCTTCTCCCCCGTCAACGACCCGGGTTCTGCAGGAACCGACATGCGAGCCAACAGTATGGACATCGACAAACGCCAATTGCCAGAACTTTCCCTGGCTTTGGCCGAGCAGCGTGGCGGCCCCTCGCGCTCCGTGTCTGCGTCCCCTTATGTTGTTGGAGGCAGAGATTTTAGAAACGGCGGCAGCAGCGGACCCCCCTCTTTGCACAGCGCATCGAATTCCATATCGTCGATTGGCAATGCTCGGATTGGTCACATCGGAGTCGGATACTCTCCCGAGTTTTTCACTACGACGCAGTGCATTGGGCAGCCACACTCAAGACCATCCACTTCGGGAACAAGCGGTCCGCCCGCCCCCCGGAAGCTCAAGCCGAACTATAGTTGGAATGAAATTGTGGACAGGGAGAATCTTGGCGTGAGACCGGGAGAGATTGAGATCCTCCCGAAGGATTTCGAACTTATGTACGTTTTGTCCTTATTATGGCAGCCAAACCGAATGAAAAGCTGACCAGGTGGAGGCACTTAATGGCGTCGTACACGGGAGATAGGCACGGCCGATGGGACAATTGCCGTGTCAGGATCTTCAAATTGATGTCGGATAAGACGCTGCGGATGCTGACGCTGATGGATGGTTTGGAAGAGAGTATCGATCAACGAGTCGGTAAGTGTCGCAGCGTGGACTTTCTAGTCGTCAGTGCGGCGGACTAAGTAACCTCTGTGTAGCGTATGTCAAGGAAGCGGAGCTTGTCCCGGATTACGGTTATCACCAGAACCATCCGATTATCTACATCCGCAAGACCCACAGACAGGATCCCTTTCTGCATGGAAATCCTCGAAAGATTGCCGGAAAGCCTATGCCGCCGAGCAGCCTCTACTACAAGTTTCGGAACGCTCACGGTACTCACCCGTAGCATGTTGCGGTTGCTTTCGTTTGCTGATCGGCCCATCAGATATGTTTAACTTCCAATTCGCATTACTCGGGGAAGCCGTGGAAACGGATTTCCAAGCCGTCCGCACAGTGCGTTTCAAGAAGAGCCTCCGTGATGGAGAACACAGCCACTACAAAGCACGTATCCAGCTTTGGAGGGAGGTGGATGACGATACAGAAGTCCTTGCCAGCGTCCCCAGCGTGGCGCCGACGGCAACCAGAGATGCATGGGCTCGGCCGAACTTAAAGGTGCATACCACTCGCATGGTCATGTATTGGGATGAAACCATCACCACTTTCTTTGGTTTGTTCCCACCCGTATCTATTCGCCCTGGCCGCAAATTTAACATCTGGGTAGTCACGGACTCCATTGACATCGACATCCGCCACCAGCGACGCTGTTCGCTCCGCGTTCGACCGAGCTCGCACAAAACGTTCCAAAATCCAACATCTGTGAAAGCCCGGACCTTCGGATCTCGGGAGTCACCCGGGGGTTTCCGGTTGGACAAGAAGGGGCTTTTTCCGGACGACGAAGAGAGCTTTGAGGACTTCAAGTGGTTTGAGATTGAGTTCAACAATCAGGAAGAGATGAACAACTTTTACAACGAGTTCAAAAAGGCACTGAATCTGCGGCGGAGGGAACGCTGGCAGATTGATGAGCTCAAGAGGTTAGCTGCTAGGGGTGTGCCGGCGGGGGCGGAGGTTATGGTTACGCCGTCGCAGGCTGTAAGGAGATGACAGGAGATGGTAGTTGCCGTAGGGCAGAATTTTGGGATGTCTTTGTTTGGCTCGAACACGATGGTTTGGATTCCAGTGGACCTGCTTAGCTTTTCTTCTTTCGTTTCTTTCTTTCGTTTGGATGGAATATGGTATGGTGTTTTGGGCGTCTTATTCATGCTTTATGAGTTCTCCCATCTGTGTTCGTATGTTATCAGCACCTTCACCGGTGAGGCGTTTGGATTCTCAGTCACTTTCTTTCTTCTTGATAGCCAGCAGTCAGTTTAGGATTTGGTGAAAGGGCTTTCCTGTGGAACCGCACTCTGCAATAGATTTGAACTGGTTTCTCTACAATTTGGGGGAAACATGTCTGGTGCACCTGCGTATACGCATGCGCATGATGGGGGTCCTGGATCGGCAGTGCATTAACCGCCTATATGCATCTGCTGTACATACAGCTAGCTAGATAGCTATCCACCCCACAGCGGGGCAGAATGTTGACCACGTGTAGATGACACTTAAGTAGACGAAGGTCGACAATACTGCAAGAAAGACCAAGCCGACAGTCGTCGTGCGGTGGGGTTCCCAGACAACAGAACCACACCCCTGCCGTAGTGAAAAGAAGTTACCCGGCTGAGTCGTGAGGGTTGCTACTGGAAGTTAACATGTTTCAGGGACGCTAGCGTTCTGCGGCTCTTCCCGCTCTGAGGGACAGCCAGGAACGTCATCTAGATATCCAGAGCTGTTGCAGCTTCAGTCTTCTGTCACATCCATCTCCTTCAACCCTCCTTCCCCAACCTTCTATCCTCTTAACCCTTCATTCCTCATTCCAACGCCATCCCTGTTTCCACCAACGTTGAACGACTATCCTGCTATTGTTCAACAACCCCCCTCTAAACGACCACTTGTTTCAAACATCCAGCACCAGTCATGGATGGATGGAACACGATTGAGTCCGATGCGGTCAGTTCCAAATGCGTCCACTCAGCTTGCGTGTCAAGCGAGAGGCTGCTAACATCACTCCAGGGAGTCTTCACGTATCTCGTTGAAAACTTAGGTGTTGAGAATGTCCAATTTGAAGAGATGGTTTCGTTGGATGCGACCTACCTCCAGCAGTTTTGGTTTGCCCTCCCATAATCCCTTCGCCTCCCATCCTATCCCAACTAACTCGCGCAGTCCCGTTTATGGAGTCATCTTTCTCTTCAAATACCCTGTGGGCCAGAGAAAGTCCGACGATGGCAAGGCAGCAGATGGCACTTTCGTTCCCGAGGCGGCAGAGAATTTGTTCTTTGCGAATCAGGTCATTCAGAATGCTTGCGCGACTCAGGCTATTCTGTCTGTGCTGCTGAATCGGAGCGACATCGATGTTGGCAAAGATTTACGCGACTTTAGAGAGTTTACTCAGGCGTTTCCGAGCGACGTAAGTTTGTAATTCGGGCAGTGGACGGGAGAGGGGGAGCTGACGTATAGTGGATGCGATAGCTGAGAGGCGAGGCGCTTTCGAACTCGGAGCTGATCAGGACTGTTCACAACTCCTTCGCCCGCTCCTCACCTTTCATTGACGAGGGAGCCCGCCTGGCTACCGAGGGCGACGACGTCTACCACTTCATCGCTTACACTTCCCTCCAGGGAATCCTCTTCGAGCTTGACGGTCTGCAGCCGTCTCCCATTTCCCACGGCCCCTGCACGGACAGCGAATTTGCCGACAAGATCATTCCTGTCCTGCAGCGCCGCATCGAGAGGTATCCTGCCACCGAGATTCGTTTCAACCTTCTTGCGATGATTAAGGATCCGCGAGTGAAAGCGAAGGAGATTGGAGATGCAGATACCCTTGAACGTGAGAACCTAAAGAGAGAGGCTTGGCTATGGGAGAATGAACTGCGAAGGCATAACTTCGTTGGGTTTCTCCACGAGATAACCAAGGTAGTGGCTAGGAAGAAGCTGGATGAGGGTAACTTCGAACCCTGGATCAGTCAGGCCAAGGAGAGGGCCAAGACTCAGCATGCCAACAGGTTGGAGGCAGGCGACCCAATGGAGCACTAGGCATTCTGAACGGGATTCCACATAGACAAACTAGCAATCCTCTCCGTCTATTCGCTTGTATTCGGGGATACTCTAAAAGGGATGCGTTTATATCCTGCCGGTGACAACAAACGGGAAATACATACATAGTTGTGATTGCACGGGGTTTAAGAATAGCAATGGTACATATGTATCGCTGGTGAGACGAGGTGATTCAGGGACGTCGCAGATCTCATTGGTGTGGTTACATACAAGCGCACGGACTGGGTATGTATGTAAGTACTCGTTTGATCTCACACTGACCTAGTTACCTGTAATGCAAGCGATGCGGTCCCGCGGGCTGAGCATGTACCTAAATACGGGCTGCGGATGAGTTGGGCGTGTAGATTCTTAGCTACACGAGGCAGGGACTTCGCCCGATCTGTCGTCCGGGGAAGTCGATCTCATTGATGGGGTCGTGACAAAACGCCAGTCGATCGTGATGGCCCTGGTTCCCTGGTCGCCGGAGTGGCACAATGCCCGTTACAGCTCAAGTCAAATTCACCATCTGGCTATGGCACTTATGTACAATTCGCTGCAATCCCGGTAGAGACTTTAGCCAACTGCATGGCAGCTCGGTCTGGCTTTGCTACATACCTATAGAGTACCCCTTCATCATGAAGCGATCCGCCGCTCCTTCAAATGCAGCCTGCCAAGCTATGGTTACCCTGTTTTCCCCTCCGCAGACGCCCGTCCCCGCCAGTGACAGCCTGGGGCTTGGGTGCCTAGGCAAGTTATCTAACTAAGCCTTGCAAGTCGCAGCGTATTATCCAGCGAGTACTGTACTTGGACGAGAGATATCCACGTATGTACCAGGACGCCTCCGAGTCCGCCGTCCCCGAGTCTCGCCAAGGTTCTCCTACTCCTTCGCTGCCTTGGAGCAAGGCAAACGGAAACACAAGCTGCGCCTGTGCTTTTCATGCGATCTATTCTACGTAGCAGCGCGGATCCCACCCTTCCCTTACGTGCGGCTTGATAACTTTTACACTCTGCTTTTTGTGGGTGGAAAGACCGCTCAACCTGGAAACGAAAGCGTCCTTATTCTTATCCAGCGGAACCTCCGCAGCTGACCGATCGGTTGAGCTCGCTCTCGTTCTACATAACACTCACGCCACACACGACTGACGACGACCACACCTCGCCGCGCGGACGAAGAAAAAAAAGAGGGGAAAAGAAAAGCAGACAGCGAAAGAAAAACTATCCGATATACGGTGCGATACGATACGATACCTTAGAATGGCGTTACCCTCACGGCGGCGACGCGCCCGACCTACTCAGACTTTCTTCCCCGCCCCGCCCCACGCAACGACAGCACAAGCGCAAGCACCGACGATGCCATATCTCCTTGCTGTGCCCACCCCATCATCACCGAGCGGCGGCGGCGGCGACGGGGACGGCGGGGCGACGGGCCGTGGTATTATCATCGGGCTGCTATCGGCTTTCGGCTCCGCTGCGCTGGTGGCGCTGGTGTTTGGCTTCATCTACTTCCTGAGATACACTACGCGTGGACGAATCCTTCTTGATGCACTGGGTCGACCGGGCGAGTACGATGACGAGGCGCTTCTGGCAAAAGAAGAGGCGGAGGCGCTCGAAAGGATGGATGAGATGGAGAGGTTGGAGTATTTACGTGCCAAAGGTCCATAAAAAAATTCTTTTCCGCGGCGGATTGGTGTGGTGATATGGACCCCAAACTGATGTTCGGCGTCGCTTGCAGCGTTCGTGGAGGCAAATCCACCAGATTCGGTCCCCACGGACATAAGCCTTTCGCAGTTTCTGGCGATCCAGGAAAAGGGAGTGTCGGCATGGGAATTCGAGGCGGAGCTCGAGATTGCCAATTGCTTTGTTGAGGCGCGGACGGAAGTGGAATTTTACGACTCGGTGTGTTCGGTGCAGAGCAACCTGCCGGTTCCGAAGCAGAATGAAGTCTACTACTGGGAGGCGAAATTGTACGAAAAGCCCGAAAATACACTTGTTTCCATAGGCATGTCGACGAAGCCTTATCCGATGTTTCGGTTACCTGGTAAGCCTACTTCGAGGGTTGGGGAGGGGATGGCGGTCATTTACTGATGATTGGTGACGGTAGGATGGCATAAACACTCTCTCGCCTACACCTCGACCGGCCACCGCCGTCACAACCAGCCCTTCACAGGCACACCCTACGGGTCCCCCTACATCCAAGGCGATGTGATAGGCGTCGGATACCGTCCCCGCAGTGGCACTGTCTTCTTCACGCGCAACGGCAAAAAACTTGACGACGTAGTGCACGGCCTTAAATCCTTCAATCTCTTCCCCACGCTCGGCGCGAACGGCCCTTGTACCGTGCATGTAAACTTCGGTCAACTCGGCTTCGTCTTCATCGAGGCGAATGTGAAGAAATGGGGACTGGCACCGATGAACGGCTCGCTCGCGCCACCACCACCCTACGGCTCCGAACACGGGAGTATCCTCCTCGAGACGGGCCAGCGCGCACCAGCCGATGGCGGCCGCGGCGGAGAATATTTTGATCACGGCCGTGGCCGGGAAAACGACCAACCAACTTCCCCTGGCCCCGCTAGAAGCCCAAACGAAATCGGTCTTACGGATATAGATCACCACGAGGTTGTCGTTCGCATCGAGCCGCCACCGGACTACTCCAGTCACACCAGCACCAGCAATTCTGAGGGCGAGGAGGACCAGGGCGAGGATTCCGCCGGAAGGAGGCGCGCGAGGAGGGAGCGTGAGCGTGCGAGGTTGCTCGGGCAGACACCTGCGTACAAGGACATTGTGCGCGAACGGAGTCCTGGGTATGGCGGACGGTGGAGGAGTGGGAGTGCCCCTGCCGCGGCGGGACCAAGCGGGTCGCGTGCATAATCTTTGCCGGCTGCGCTTTTTATCTCGGTTTGTTGATCCTTTTCCCATGCATGGAGGAGGAGGGAGGTATCTTTTGATTGGCAAAGGGGGAGTTTTGTGTGGTTTGCGTTTTTTTCCCCCGTTTTATTGTTGACGAGTATTCGGCTAGTGGTGTTCGGATTGGATCGGATTGGATTGGACCATTCATTGCGTTTTTTTTTGCTATCCATCATGACTCTTTTGGCTCTATCCTACTCTACTCTGCAATCTTCTGAGCTTTCTTCATAAGTACTTGCATATGTTGGTTGTGAGAATTGAAGATCATGCGATGTCACCCGCAAACTGGCTCCTGATGTTTACGAAACCAGCATTCACTTCTTGGGGGACGTGCCTATCCTACAATCAATTCATCACGATCGTTATCAAAAGCAACCTGAAATCAGAGCCACCGAGAAAAAATAAAAGGGAATATCAAATCGAGATACAATTCACAGAACGCCCTCGACAACCTCCACACCTCTCGCCTCCGCCGGCTGCGGTTGTTCCCCACGCTCCCCCTCCTCCCTCTCCCGCTGCTCCCGCAATCGAACCTCCTCCTGCTGGCGTTCGATAGCATTGACATGACGATCATGCCAACCCGGCACCAAGCTCGCCATGAAAATCACCACCGCGCGCTCTATATTCCTAATGACATCGCGGGCGCGGTCTTCCTGGCGGTTGATTAGTAGCTGTGCTGTATCCGCGGGATTGAGTGGTTGTTGCTGCTGCGGGTCTCCGTTTCCGTCTGCGGGTATTGTAGGCAACACGGGAGGCTGTGGGTAGACTGCTTCCACGAGCGGACGCAGAACGCCATTCAGGATGCCGGTCTGGCAGATGAAGATCACGACTGCGATGGAGCCTACGCACAGAGTGCGATGCCAGCCGCCGTTACCGGTGAAGAGGACCACGAATACGGTGAGCTTTAGCGCGAGCCAGAGGTGTGTTGCCCGGTCACGAATCAGGTGGCGCAGGTTCAGGCGGCGTGGCCGGGGTTGGTTGTGCAAGAGGCGGCGGAGCTCCTCCAGGTCAAATGGCGGGGGTTGGGCGGCGATCGGGTGGACGGCGGGATTGTAGCGGGCAGGAGGGATGGCATTATCGGGGACCACGCGGGTAAAAAGGCTGGGGGGTGCGTGCACACTTCTTGCAGGACCGACTAAGAGGGAGTGAGGCCGGCCGAATTGGTCTTGAAGGAGGTAGACGGTGCTGCTGGGAGATATATCGTGTTGACCGATTCGTATGGGTACTGCGGAGTCTTCTCCTTGGTTGAGTTGCTGGCGCTGGTTGAAGAGTCCGCGATGACGGGAGTAGAAGAGCGGCGTAGTATTGGTAGATGCCGAAGCCGCCGCCGTATGCCTCGACGAGGGATCTCCACCCAACGAACTCGTCCCGCTGCCGGGCGCCCCTCCCTGCACACCTGGAAGTGACGTGCCACTGCTCGCCCCATAACTCGCGCTTGCCGGCCCCTCGGCACCGAGCCTCGCCCTGTTCTCGCGCAATCGCTCCAGTACCTCGACTTGGCTCCTGAGTGTTTGCCGTAGCAGCAGCTCCGAACTAGTCAGTCTCGGAGATGGAGTTGTAGTTGTGCGCGTAGGAGCGGGGTTAGTGGCTTGAGAAGTATTTGTGCGTGGGATCTGAGTCGGCACCTGCGCCTGCGCCTGCGGACGGAATGCGGCGGTCGCGGTCGCCGTGGACATGTGCCGCGGTGGGCTAACGACCAGATGCAGCGCGTGCACCTGCTGCTGCTATGTACCCAACCCGAGTCAGCAAACTCCAGTGATAAGCACAGTACGGGAGCTTACGTCTCCGATCAGAGCGTCCCTGACGGTACAGTTCCCGTCCAGTATTTTCCCCCGGTAGATCAGGCGCTGCTGCTCCAACGTCGGTCTCGATTCCAGCGAGTCTCGGATCAGTAGCTTCAGCGCGTCGATGGTTGTGCTGGCGCCAACCGTGTAGGCGAGGGTTGCGGGCACGTCCGGCGAAGGCGACATTATCTTGAGAGTGATCTGGGAGGCGTCGCCATCGGATGGAGGAGTGTTTGCCATGGTATTTATATGGTGGCGGCGGTGGGGTGTGGTGGGGGGGGGCTGTCGCGCAGGTTCGGGAGCTGTGTGCGAGGTGGCTTGAAGCCGGATATCTAGTAAACACGTAGAATGAATGCAGTTGTTGTAGGTCTGGTTGTATATTGTTGGCGAAGACGAGTGTTTGCCCAAACGTTTGCTAATTGTTTTTATTGGTAGTGCTTGTAAGAGCTCTCTCCACCGTGTCATCTCGTCATCGAAAACGACGCCACCTTTTCCGGCCTGTTATTCGGATAATCTATTGTTGGTTACCCTGTCGTGAGCTTCATTCCTCTCCTCCATTGCACTTGTAATCAGACCACTCAACGCTGGTACTTCTGGCTGGACTGGCTGCTTATTCCTTTTATGGTTCCTCTGCTGAGATTACATCTTCACAGAAACCATGATACTGTTCGTCACCGTCGTCGCCGTTGTGCCGACATGTCTGCCAGACTTGGGCCGAAGCACCCTAGGTAAAAGGGGGCCGTCACGTCCGCGTGGTTGTATGGAGCAAAGCCCAAAACTAGACTACTCTAGATATGTACTTAGTGCACATGGGTGTATGTATGGGTATTGAGAAACGAGAAACCCTTTTAAATAGTTACCCTGCGATTTTGTGCATTCTACCTTTTACTCTATATATACCTGGAAACGCAATTCCAATACAGCACAACCACAGGAAAAAGAGAAAAAGAAAGCCAGTGCATCCCTGAGTGTATATGTTTGACTAGCTAGTCACCCAGACTTGTTCAATAGTCACTCAAAATAATTGACTAGCCATTCGAAGTGAATGACTCTTCGTTTCCTTTTCATGTGTTCGCTTTGAAGTACAGCCCTTTTTTTTTCCGGATGCAAGACGCAGTGTCGGAACGTCGCAACAGAAGTGAATTGCTCCGCCGTATTTTATTTTCTTTACTGGAAGCGACACTAATTGATTCTGCACCCGCTCTCTCTATAAATTATGCCTGCTCTCATTTATATTTAAATAGGTAGCATACCTACATAAATGCTCATCTCGTTCACGAGCACACTGACTTTGTCTCGCTGTTGTGGCCTATGGTTGTGTTGGTTGTGTTGGAATTGCGTTGCTAGGTATTTAAAAGGGTTTCTCCATAGATACCGTAAGGGGATCCAAGTACCATGTATGTATGTGCTGCCTCACTATCATTAGATATCTAGTGGGTGCTTGGCTGATCGGGGGGTTGGCATGACGGGGAGCTATGAATAGGGGCGGGCATCGAACTTCATCAGCATCAACCGCCCGCCGCCCTTATTTTCCCGCGACTCCCGTACTCAAAGTCTGGGAGTAAATCTACATAGAGATGGACTGCGTCTGTGATCCGAAGACTGCGAAATGTCATATTTCCACTGGACTGGGGTATCACAAAAGTGTACCAAGAAACGAAGTTCAACGCAAAACCGGACAACAAGCCGAAACGGGTTGCTTGGTGTCAAGCCAGACTGCATTGGACTAAGGAGGAGTAGAAGAGAGTTGTCTAGACGGATGAATCCTCCTTCTCAACAGCAGGCTTCGGTCATCGTCCATGGGCCATCCAGAAAGCAGATGAAGAATATCACCCCGACTGCGTCGATTTAAAGCTTCACTCGGGGCGGAAGAGTAAGATGGTTTGGGGGGCCTTCTGCGGTACAACAAAGTCTGATCTTATCTATATCCTCGGCGGAGCGAAGCTCGACTCCGCAACTTTGGTTCTTGCCGTTTTGGCATCAGTGTTGTGAGGAATACGGATGGGCTATTGTGCAAGAGGATAACGCTCCAGGGCATAAAGGGTATGCCAAAGCCTACAGAGGATTGAACGGGATGGAGACTTTGGAATGGCCAGCTGAGTCTCCAGATCTCAATCTAATAGAGGCTTGCTGGGGAGATGTAGAGACGGAGTTGGGCGAGATATGGGAACGAGCAGCGGATGTTGAAGCATTGCAATTGTATTTGGCTGTGTTGGGCTCGGGCTATTACAGAGGAGAAGTTAGATGCATTGGTAGAGGGCATGCCTGCGAGATTGCAAGCTGTCATCGGTGCTGGAGGAGCGGCGACGAAATATTGAGTGGGCGGGCGGTGGGTGAGGCACGACTTTTTTCCCATACAACTTATGTAGTCATAACCACTCACTCATTTAATTGTATCTGGCTTAGTACGCTCCTAATATAGACTAGTGATTGTCTGCACTTATAATTTAGTAGCTCCTGATACCCTCACCACCTCTGGGCATGCGAGGCCGGGTCCGAAGAACGAAAGGAAGGAGAGAGTTGCGCGGCCATCTGTCAGACAGAGCAACCATTCCCCTTTACATAACTATCTTACGTCGTCTCTTCCTTCTCATAGCCAATCGAGCAACCGACCAGTCCGTCGCAATAATTACCGTCGCCGCCGCCGCCGCCAAAACCTTTGTCTGGTACCCAGTACGGTATACTTATCCTCGCGGTGCCAATCCGCTCATTTTCACCGCAAACGGAAACACAAGGCTTGGATGGTAGACCGATGCTTCACCGGTTATTTCGGTTACGTGCTGTCCTCGATTGATCCATCTACTCTTTTGCCAGCTCCTTCAGCGCTTTTGTCTCCTTGAGAAGTTGTCAAACACTGCTGTTCCGCTGCGCACACATTCAATCCATAACAACCACTTGCATCCACCATGTTACAGCTTCGTGCGCTGGCTACTCCAGCTGCCGCCAATCGGTTCTTCACTGCATACACTTGTGCTATCGTCTTTGCCGTTATTCTTCGATACTGCTTCTTTGGTCTGTGCACCCTTCCGCACCGAGAGCGGTGCCGTGTGCCTTCTGGGGTCCAAAGCCGACTCCGAAACTGACGTTGACAGATGCGCGGGACCCCTCGAAATGTGGCTCCCTAACGAACGAGGGCATATGGCTCGATCAAGCTCCCAAGAACACTAGCTCCTACGTACCACGGGAATGGCAGCCACCCGGCTGCATGATCCACAACTACAAATCCGTGGACATCTCGACGTGTCTTTCCAACCGCCGTGTCGTGTTCGCCGGCGACTCAACGATCCGGCAGCTATTCTGGGGCGTGGCGAAGGCGCTCGACAAGGATGCCGACATGACTAAGGCGGATATGCACTCAGACATCACCGTAGAACATGCCGGAGTCATACTACAGTTCTATTGGGATCCGTTTCTGAACTCGACAGCCACCAACCGAGAAGTTGATATGTTTGAGGGCGAAAAATACTACCGAGAGAACCCGAACAGGCCCGCCTTGATGCTCGTGGGATCTGGGCTGTGGTATGCTCGGTTCGAGACTGTCAACTGGATGAAGAAATGGAAGGACACCATCGATGGGATCGCACAGCACATGCGCTATGGAAGGCAAACGACGGATCTGACACGCCAGGATCTGTTGCTGCTCGCACCTGTTCCGGTCCCGGCTTTCGAGAAGCTCAACGAGGAACGCCAGAGGACCATCACCCCCGACAAGATCTTGGGGATGAACCAGTACTTGCAGCAGCTGTCCGATATCCAGGGCATCGACGTAGTGTGGGCTCTGGCCGCCATGACCCGGGCCATGCCGCAGACCTTTGAGAGCTCTGGACTCCACTTGGTTGAATCGGTGGCGGCAAAACAGGCGGATCTATTGCTTAACCTTCGATGCAACGCCATGCTACCGGCGCGGTATCCTTATGACAAGACCTGCTGCATGATGTATGAGCCTCCAAACTACCAGCAGTGGGCGGGATTGTTCATCGTGTTAGCCGTTCTTCCCGCGATATCCTATGTCAAAAGCAAAGGTGTGCCCATCGATATCTCTTCAGTCTATCTCGTCTAATCCCGGGCATCGGAAGCAAAAGGAACCAAGCCTTCTTCATGGTTGCCATCTGAAAAGACCATCCATGCCTTGCTTGTGTTTGGACTTGTGGTCGCATACTGCTTCTACGCAGACCGTACGCAAGTGTTCAATAAATTCCACAAATACTACACCACGTCCGGGTTTCTGAGCCTGACGCTGGCGTGGCTTGTCATGGGATACCTCACAGTTAGAAGGTCGGCCATCAATGCCCCCTCGCAGCCGTTCCTCTCCCGCCACCAGACAGACGAATGGAAGGGGTGGTTGCAATTCGCGATTCTCGTGTACCACTACACCGGGGCTTCCAAGATCGCGTGGATATACGGCTTCATCAGGATCGCGGTGGCGGCATACCTCTTCATGACTGGGTACGGCCATGCAGCGTACTTCTACAAGAAGGGTGACTATTCGTTCAGGCGTGTGGCTGGTGTTCTCATCCGGCTCAACCTCCTTAGCTGTGTTCTCCCCTATATGATGAAGACGGAGTACGTCTTTTATTACTTTGCTCCGTTGGTTTCCTTCTGGTTCATGGTCATCTACTTAACCATGCGCATTGGATCTGAATACAACAGCAACTTGTGCTTCCTTGTCTCCAAGATCACCGTCTCGGCCCTCCTGACGGCGTTACTCGTCAAATACCCTGGCGTACTGGAATCGCTCTTCGAGATTCCGCGTGTCATAGCCGGCACGCAATGGAACGTTACAGAATTCCGGTTCCGCCTCTCTCTCGACATGTGGATCATTCACATCGGCATGCTCACGTCCATCGTCGCCGTACAACTCAGTGACAGCTCTTCGCCCTACTCTAGCAGCCTCCACCAACTCCGCAAATACGCCATACCAGCCGCCTACATTTCTCTTCCCCTCTTCTTCCTCTTCCAGACCACGCGAGAAACAAAGTACATCTACAACGCCTACCACCCCTACATCTCCTTCATCCCCATCCTATCCTTTATCATCCTCCGCAACGCCACGCCAAGTCTCCGGAACTCTCATTCTCTTGTTTTTGCATGGCTGGGGAGGTGTTCTCTGGAAACATTCACTCTGCAATTCCACATCTGGCTTGCAGCCGACACGCGTGGACTCCTAGGACTGAACCTCACGGGGGCGTACGGAAGAACGACGAACTTTCTCCTCGCCACTGCACTGTTCCTGTTCATAAGCAACTGCGTAGCTAGCGCGACACAGGATCTGACGAGCTGGATCATGGGCGTGCCGGAGGCGAAGCAAGCGTTGCCGACCTCGAGGGAGGCCTCCAAAGAGCGGACTGACCAGGGCGTGGGGCTAAAAGTCAAGTGTGCGATAATGTTGGCAGGGTTGTGGGTGCTTAACATGGTATGTTTCCGATCCCTCTTGATTACGAGGTGTGCAGGAAAACGATGGCTGACCGGCGGTATCAGACATATATTCCGTGACGAAGTACATAAATGCACGGAATAATCAATGGCGGATGTGCAAAAGTATATTTGGGTGCCTTTGAATAGGTGGCCTAGTGTATAACTGTTATTCACTGTTGGATTGCGTCATGGGACGATAGATGGAGTCAATGCATATTTTGTGCTCGTATGTACCGTACCTGGGTTATAATTCGTTCCGCCAGGGAAGTAGTGAGTGCATCATGATCGAGCATTCGTATTATAATCGCGTCCAGGCTGGTTTGGTGGAATCGACATCCGGTGGATATTAAGTGGAACATGACTATATTAAGTGGAACATGACTGGCTCGACGAAGGACTGGCGCGGTGGGATGCATGAAGACAGGAGGAACGGGGCTGCAAGCAGCATATCTGCTATATATATACAGTATCTATAATAAAGACGGCCACGCACGCTCTTCGCGATGGCACCTCAGCCAGCATGAATCCCACCCTCATCCTGTCCCTCGCCGTGCTGGCGCTCCCATTCGCTCTCACGGCCAGCACGAACAGCGGCGACACGCCGCACTACCGGTCGTACTTCTACGTGGGCGGCGCGTACACAGCGCTGGCGACGAACGCGAGCGAGCTCGTGCACACAGGGCAGATGTACGTGGAGCGACTGACGCCGACTTCTGCGGGCCGCTCGCGCGCGCCAATCCTGCTGCTGCACGGCAACGCACAGACGGGGGCCAACTTCCTCAACACGCCCGACGGCCGGCCCGGATGGACCTCGCACTTCCTCGCCGCGGGCCACACCGTGGTCCTGCCCGACCAGGTGTTCCGCGGACGTTCGCCCACGCCGCCCGGATACCAGCTCGCGTCTTACCCTGCCGAGTACATCGTGCGACAGTTCACCAGCCCGTACGGTTGGCCCCAGGCGCGGCTGCACACGCAGTGGCCCGGCGACGGCGTCCCCGGCGACGCCGTGTTCGACGCGTACTTCGCCAGCACGGCGCCGTTCGAGGGGAACAACACGCTGCAGCAGCTGCGGATGCGTACTGCGCTGGTGGAACTGGTGTCCGCCGCCGCCGCCGGGTTCGACGACGACGTCGTCGTGGTCGCCCATAGCCAGGCGGGATTGTTCGCGTGGGCGCTCGCCGACGAGGTGCCGGCGAAGATCAAGGCGCTGGTCATGCTGGAGCCGAGCGGTCCGCCGTTCAGGGAGGCGGTCACGGGCAGGAGGGCTGCCAGGAGGTGGGGGTTGACCGATATCCCGCTGCGGTACGACCCCCCTGTGGTTGATCCCGAGACGGAGCTCAAAGTGGTGGAGATCGGGCGGGATACCCCGGCGAATGCGAGCTGCTTCATGCAACAGGAGGGGACCGTCAGGTCGCTGGAGAAGTTGAAGGATGTGCCGGTGCTGCTGGTCACAGGGGAAGCAAGCTATCATGCCGTCTACGACCATTGCACCATGGATTTCTTGAGACAGGCGGGGGTCAAGGTCGAGTTCATGAAGCTGTGGGAGAAGGGGCAGCGCGGGAACGGGCACATGTTCATTATGGAGAAGAATAGTCGCGAAGTGTGGAAGTTGGTGGAGGACTGGATCACGAAACTGAAGTAGAACGGTGAAAAAGAAGACACGTCGTGGTTACGTGCGAGGAGCGGAACTATAAGCAATGACCACAGATAGATCCCGTTGGCATCTCGATCGCCATGTCTAGAGGAGTGAAAAAACGAGGACCCATACACACGTGAAAGCCAGCCCCCATCGACCTCCGGCTTACGCCCTCTTCTTGCCCCTCATGTTTTTCCTCCTCTGGCGGATCATGTGGGTGTACTGGTTGTACAATCCTTTGGGCCCCGTCAGCACTCTGCTTCTTTTCCGAGGAGTGGGGAGATCCGCTTACCGGGTGCGTACGTTGCGAGGATGGCAACCAGAACCCAATAGTACGTCTCGTTCTTGGCGTAGACCTCCGGGAGCGCACGGAAGATGCACCACGCCTCACTGCCGGCGCCGAGCGGGTAGAGGATGAAGAAAGTGTTGTACCTCAGCCAATTGAGGACGCCGCCGCTTCCGCCGGACAGGTTGACGACGTAGTACGTGTACCGACAGACCTCGGTGATGCTCCAGGCGACGAGCATGGACGTGTACGCGTTGCTCTGCTGAGGCGCCGCGTACGGGTCGCAGACGCCCCACACGAGGAGCAGCCGCGACGCGACCTGCAGCACCGTCGTTGGCAGCGACGACCGGAGGAGCCTGAGCACGATGTGCACGATCTCGAGGACCGCGAGCGTCTGCACCCACTTCGTGTAATCGCCGAGCGCTTCGTGGACGTGCGTCGGCCCGACGAGCGGGAGGAGGAGAATTGTGCGGCCGAGGACTCCGGCCCACAGGACGGCGGAAACGGCGTTGTAGGCTATCAGGCTGTGTTGCGGACGTGCTGGGTTAGCATGTTGACAGGGCTTGTGTCGGGGGGGTGTTCGTGGGGGGGGGGGGGGGGGCAA
>Ga0307508_10000571_pt1 | contig 43770 bp, 55 predicted proteins | sample 9_EM_MG_FD_203089 | JGI IMG/M metagenome (GOLD analysis project Ga0307508, IMG submission 203089) | Populus trichocarpa ectomycorrhiza microbial communities from riparian zone in the Pacific Northwest, United States - 9_EM | ecosystem: Host-associated > Plants > Roots > Unclassified | place... | reverse complement strand
TTCGGTGACCCGGATCCCCTGGCGACTGCAAGATCCAAGCTCCACCAGTTGAAGCAAGGCAAGAAGGAATTCACAAACTACTTTGCTGAATTTCAAACCCTTGTTTCCAAATTGGATTGGAATGAGTGTGCAAAGACCAATGCACTGAAGGAAGGCCTCTCCATCTAATTGCGCCGCCAACTGATAGGAAAGTCAAGGAACCATCAAGAATCGATATCCGCTTCCACTACTACAGGAAATGCTGATGCGACTCTCCAAAGCTAAGTACTTCACCTGTCTTGATATACGAGGGGCCTACAATTTAGTATAAATCGCAGAAGGAGAAGAATGGAAAACAGCATTCCGGACTCGATATGGATTGTACGAGTCCTTGGTAATGCCATTCGGATTGACGAACGTACCGGCCGATTTTCAGGCTCTGATAAACGACGTACTCCGTGCCTATCTGGACGATTTCTGTACCGCATATATCGACGACATCATGATCTACAGCAACACCTTGAAGGAACACAAGGAACAAGTGTACAAGGTGTTGAAAGCCTTGTCGGATGCAGAATTGCACTTGAAGCCAGAAAAGTGTCAATTTCACAAACAGGAAGTAAAATATCTGGGCTTCATCATTGGTACTGATGGAATCCAGATGGACCCCATGAAGATCTCCTGCATCCTTGAATGGCAAACACCGAAAAACGTCACGGATATCCAATGTTTTCTCAGTTTTGCCAATTTTTACAGATGATTTATCAAGGATTACTCCAAGGTAGTGACGCCATTGACCAGTTTGACCAAGAAGGAGGGCGGCAAGTATATCCCATTCCTGTGGGGCTCAGACCAGCAAGCAGCTTTCGATCAGTTAAAAAATGCGTTCACAATGGCCCCAATCGTACGTCACTTCGATTATGAGTGAGAAATAATCGTCGAAACGGATGCCTCCGATTATGTCTCAGCAGGCATTCTCTCGCAGCACAATGATGACAGTATCCTGCATCCGGTTGCTTTCTATTCCAAGAAACATAGCCCTGCCGAATGCAACTACGAGATATACAATAAGGAGCTCCTGGCGATAGTACGTACCTTCGAGGAATGGAGGCCACATCTGGAAGGTTCAAGTCACCCCATCCGACTACTAACCGACCACAAAAACCTCGAATATTTCATGTCCACCAAGCTGTTAAATCGTCAACAGGCCAGATGGTCAGAATTCCGGTCACGATTTGATTTCAAGATTGTTTTCCAGCCAGGAAAATCCGGAGGAAAACCAGACGTATTGACTAGGAGGTCAGGAGACCTCCCTATAGAAGGGGATGAAAGACTGGTTGCCAATCAGCAGGCGGTCTTGAAACCTTGGAATCTGTCAAGTGTGACGACTTCATCCAATTCGGCAAACGGTTTACTCCAGATAGTGTCGGGCAACATGAACGAAGACCTGGAAAACGTGGTTAAGGCCCAGATGATGCAATCGGAGATCCGGATAATGCCATCGAAGAGGTGGACAACCTAGACAACACCGGACAGATTTTGACCCTACTTGAGGAAGCCTACCAAGTGGATTCGTTTCCGGAGTGGATTCTCGGATTGCTTCGAGAGGACATACAGCACTGCAAGGAAATATCGCTGGCCGATTGCAAGGAGAAGAATGGCAGACTGGTCTATCGCGATTGTATCTATGTGCCAGATCACATGCCACTTCGACTACGACTATTATAGATTCACCACGACCCACCAGCAATCGGACACCCAGGTTAAACAAAAACCTTCGAACTTCTTTCCAGGCAATATTATTGGCCCACGATGAGGAAAGATGTGGACCGGTTTGTTCGCAATTGCAATATTTGCCACCGGACAAAGGCCATTTGCCAAGCCCCTTATGGAGTGTTACATCCTTTGTCAGTACCAGACCGGCCCTGGCAACATATCTCGGTCAATTTTGTCACCGGACTACTGGCATTCAAGTGATTCGATGCCATTTGTGTGGTGCTAGATCGATTAATCAAACAAAGGCACCTGATCCCATGCAAGACTACGATCACAGCTGAGGAATTAGCACAGCTATTCGATGATAGGGTTTTTTGCTACCATGGATTGCTGAAAACAATTGTATCAGACCGTGGGCCCCAGTTCGCATCACGTTTGTGGAAACACCTCTGCAACTCCCTCAAAATCGAACCTCGTCGGTCGACAGCATTCCACCCGCAAACGGACGGCCAGACAGAGAGAATTAACACTGTTGTGGAGCAACACCTACGTGCCTATGTCTTATATTTACAGGATGACTGGGTGGACTATTTATTCCTTGCAGAATTTGCAGGTAATAATCAGGTATCGGAAACCACCACTGTGTCTCCCTTCTTTGCGAATCTTGGATATCACCCCCGCTGTGACTTTGAACTGGATATCCGTACGGATAACCCAGAAGAGCAACAGGCGCAAACCGCAGTTGAGCGAATACAACACCTTCACGATTTGGCAAGAACAGAGATGAGATATGCACAGGGCCGACAGCAAGAGAATGCAGACCGCCACCGTGTACCTGCTCCCGCCTTCCAGCCTGGTGACATGGTCTGGGTGGATGGACAGAACTGGCATACTGAACGGCCAAGCCGGAAGCTAGAGAATAAGCACCATGGACCCTACCGTATCCTTTGAACCATTGGCACCCATGTATACAAGCTCGATATACCTGCCACAATTCGGAAACATCACACATTTCCAGTCTCTTTACTGCAAGCCGCTGCAGAAGATCCACTGCCAGGACAAGTCATACCGCCACCACTTCCCATTATAGTCAAAGGAGAGGAGGCATGGGAGATCGACAAGATACTGGATAGCAAACGAACAAGAGGAGGACGACTTAAGTACCTAGTCAAATGGAAAGGATTCGATGTGCCGATATGGGAACTGGAAGGAAACTTGACGGAGGTGCATGCAGTGGGTGCCTACCATGAACACTACCCAGAAAGGTCCAACCAGATCACTCTCGTAGGAACTTGAGTCCTAGAGAGGGGATACTGTAACGGCAGGCCACTGCCGTCACCACCTATCCCGAATGACTAGAGTCTGGAACGCTCAGGGTTGTGCGGCGCAGAAAGGTTCTGGTTGTGCGGCGAGAAAACATTCTGGTTGCAGGGTGAGGAAAGGTTCTGGTTGCGTGGCGAGGAAAGGTTCCAGGTGAACGGCGAGGGAAGGTTCTGGTTGCGTGGCAAGGTTCTGGTTGCGCGGTGAGGAAAGGTTCTAGGTGCGCGGTGAGGAAAGGTTCTGGTTGCGCGGCGAGGAAAGGTTCTAGGTGCATGGTGAGGGAAGGTTCTGGTTGCGTGGCAAGGTTCTGGTTGCATGGCGAGGAAAGGTCCTAGGTGCGCGGCGAGGAAAGGTTCTGCTGGTTCTGGTTGCACGGCATGGAGAAGGATCTGGATGTGGAGGATCGCGCTCATTGTATATAAGAGTGCACTGTTGTCTGTCTTGCATGTTTCTTCTTCACGCAACAACTTGTTATCGTCAGCCATAGTCGGCCATGACTACTAGAAATTGTTCCGCCTCAACGCCACATCCTTGCCTTGCCCGTTTCCCCACGTCTTGTCCTTATCTGTCCACGTCCCCATGCCCTTGTCCATAAGTCCCGGTTCACTACCTGGAGTCAGAGAGCCACGCCGGTTACAGGTGGTGTCAGGGCCCCCGGCAAACTAGAGACCGCCTCTTCAAGGTGTGTCCGAAATGGAGGTGAGAGTAATACCGGGAGTGAGGTGTCGGAAGCTGTGCTGTGCGAAAGGGAGTAGGAGCAGGAGCCCATGGAGCTAGGCGCTGGGGGGGAACTACAGTAACTAGACAAAAGTCTTCGTGATTGCTCAAATCATGTCTCAGTTCAGCCAACTTGACCGGGGGGTAGCCCCTCCTCCAGAGCACCATGAATCAAGTACTACTTATATACTGGACATTAAAGAGAAACTGAGATGAGAACAGAAGAAAGACAAAACAATGATCCCAGCAGCACAGCGACTAGTAGCGGGTGTACCATCCCTTTGCATCAATGACTGCCTACACCCGGGAAGGCATTGACCTCCACAAAGCCTCAAACTGCTTGGGTGGAATTTTCTCCCAGCAGACCGGAAGAACTTCTGCCAACTTCGCCTTCACCTTCTCGGGGCCTCCAGGGCAGCTGACACAGTCTGGATAATCCGCAAGGTCCAGCCATGCTCAATGGGATTCAGGTCTGGAGATTAGGCGGGATGGGACTCAAGCAGAACAGCGTAACAATCAAAGAATGACGGCATGAGTTTCGCAGTGTGAATTTTGGCATTATTCTATTGAAAAAGCGGATTTCCGAGAGCCGCCCACACGTCCTCGAGGACTGGAAGCAGCCAGCGACGTAGTAGATCTCAGTACACACAGGCGTTAATGGAGCCGGTCTTCAGTGAAACCAGTGGGTTACGCTGCTTGCCCCAGAAGTAACCCCATACCATCAACTTCACCTGACGATACTTCACAGGATTGACAGTGTCTACATGCCACCTCTCCTGTCCCGGCGTACTGAAGATCCATCTCTGCTGTCCTGCAGGCCGCTGCTCCACACTACAACCGTCACTGTAGATCACCCGCTCGAAGTCTTCCTCAGTCCAGTCCTTGTGTACGAGAGCCCATTGAAGTCGGGCCTTTGCGTGTTCCGTCTTTAACAATGGCCGTTTTTTCGCTAGCCACTTCTTTATATTGTGTGGTCGGAGCAAGCAATCGAGTGTGCAAAGGGAAATGTGGGGGGCATAGATCAGACAAATTTGTTCGCATGTACACTGCCTGTTCTTCCGTACTGCGCGTAGGATCATTCGCTTGTCTCGTTTGCTAAGAACCTCAGGCCGGCCGGATCGTGGGAGAATATCCGTCATGGCACGTTTATAGTACCGCTGGATGAAACTCTTTACTGTTGACTAGGGGTGGCCGACGAGGAGGGATACGGTGGAGATGACGCCAAAGATGACGAAGAAAGCAATGATTATACCCTTTTCGACATTGCTTAACTCTCTTCGTTTTCCATCGTATTTCTTTTGATATTTCGGAATCTTCACCATCTGTGGCTTCAGTGTCCCACGGGGTTTCTTTGGTGTGTGAATCATGATGTTTGAGTCAGTGGTAGAGAGAAATCATCGCAGAAGAGGAGGAGAAGGCAGGGTAGGATCCCTGGTCAATATGGCTGAACTGAGACACGATTTCGCCAATCACTAAGACTTTTGTCTAGGTACTGTACCACCGTTGCCACCCACAGCCTCTTTCATGGCATCCACAGGAGATGAGGATTGTGGGACAGGCTGCGATTTCCTTTGTCTCTCACACTCGCTCGACTTTCTCTTTCTTTTTCTTTGTAATTGCCTTTGTGAGCTTGACATCTTCGTGGGATAGGCCTGGGCGGAGGGCAAAGCGGAGCTTGCAATGTTCCACCACTGCGAGGATAGTGGATAGGAAACGGACTGTACCCAGCGAGATAGACCGTGTTGGAATATATGGATCGATAAAAGGTGAAGATTGTATTACAGCATTATGCGGGCGCAAGATCTCTCTATATACAGGAAGGCCGTCAGGACAAAGGACGAAGACTGCCCCACCTGAGCCGGTGTTTGGCGACTCAGTCATGTCCGGACCCCTCCTCATGTCCGGACGCCACCTCATCTCCGGACGCCAGCTCTGGTCTCTCATGTCCGGACGCCTCCTCATCTCCGGATGCCACATTATTCTGACAGGCCGCATACTAAAGTACAGGGACAAAAGTTTCCGTACAGGGGCCGTTTTACACCAAAAATGCCCGTTTTCACACATCCAAAAACCACTCTTTACTTGGCGGAAAAAAACTGTGCCTTCCACAGACGTCTTAGAATCGTAAGAATCATCATCTATAAAAATCTTGACAACTTTTATTTTATATTGGTGGTGCACGAAATTGTGTTATGCACGAGTTGAAAAGTGACTTCGGATTTTGTTTGGGACTCTCATACAAAAATATTACACAGCAACCAGTTTCAACACCAACTTTTCTCCCATATGGCATTACTCAACCACAATGACTTAGAATTGCATGCCGATTTTTTATAAGATTATCTATGTAGCTAAGAAGGCCTCCCAACAGTCCATCATTGTTTCCAGTGAATGTAGGTTGCTGTATCCGTGGTTGAAAATGGGCTACATTGGTCAAAGGAAAATTTGTTTGGTCACCCTACTTTGCATAAAATAATGATTTTTACGGGCTGAAAATTCCATTGAAGCTTTATTTGTATATATTCGTGATGTATGCCAACTACTGAGACTTTCTAAATTGTGGTTGTGGGGATCGAGAAGGTTGAGTGAGAGTATCATGGGTAGTTGTACCTGGGTGTACGGAAACTTTTGGCCTAGTACTTTAGTAAAGAATAAACCGTAAAAAAAACTGGAGGGCAAAGGACACCCGGCAGTGAGTGGATTATAGCCGAGAGTCTCCGGGGCCAATGTCTCTGAACCCCAGCCAAGTACCGACGGCCAGTAAAGCGCAAATGCTGCCTGATTGATAAGGCACCGCGGAACTGTTGGACGATAGGAAAGACAGCAGGGAACACGAGGAACCCAAAGTGGTTAGCTGGGCGATGAAGGCATAACCAAGATCGAGGCACGGGGTCGAAGGGATTGGTGATTGGTCGAGTTCGAGGGCTGGGAGATTCCAAGACTGCAACCTTCCTTTATAACCGTTCCCACAGTTTCCTCCTATCACCTGCAAGGTCAACACAGAGCGGCCGTGTAATAGCAGATGACGACAATATAGAAAGGATACGTCATTGCAGATCACGTACTCGGAGTCCGTAAAGGAAAAATAATTTGCAACGTGAAGATGGAAGGAACAACTGCGCGTTCGGAAATGGAAAACGATCCCTAACCCCGGAAGAAATAAGAAACGGTTGCCCCGGTGACGAGGGCACACTGTAGGCCAGCTATGGCGAGTAGGCACCGAGATGCTGTCGTGTGAGGTCCGTGACACTTCCTCACTGTCAGTCTTCTCATCCGCAAAAAAATGGAAAGTTGAAGTATATTGCTTTTTTTTACAGGTGAGACATAAATTTGAACTAATATTTCTCGAGATTTCAGCTAAAAATAAACCACATATTTTTTTTTAAATCCTTATGGGAGGAAAATATAACTTCTCCCCTTACGGGAGTTAGCAATGCTTGGGGAAGCTATGGGAGCTACAGGAGCTCCCTAGGAATTCTCAAATTTTTTGCTGATGCTGAAGGATCTCACTCTCGCCTTCAATCTAAGTCAAATTGTAGTGAGTTTTCATAGTATTCTGTAGCCACTGCCGCTGGTATTCGTGGAACCGGGACCCATGGTGTAGATGCTTGTTGTCTCGGCGTGGATTTTTGGTTGCCTCTCCTACCAGTCATTGTAAGGCACCAATTACCGACTCTGGGTGAAAGTCCATGGGAGTGAGGTCTTAAATTCGCTCTGCAACGACTCCATACTCCTCGAATCGATGTAGGTGATGTAGGTGCTAGTTCCCTCAATGGTAATGTGTTCGCCACTCTCTAACTCACTCTCTGATCAGCGCAATCGACTACCTGGGTGATGGCGAAGGGAGATACTTGGTCTCGTTTCCTCCAGTCTGATGAACGTCACAGGGTCCATTTCAGAAAACCAATCAACCGTAACCACTCAAAGGAACAGCTGGAATCCTACAGTGTTGTTCTTGCAGAGCCACAATCACCGATCCTAAACGCTGTAGGGTTAAACTAAAAAAGAAGTGGCAAGTCATCAGAGCAACATTGCAGGTGTGAAACGACGCTTGAGATTGCTACCATTTGCAATTCAGAAAGAACAGCTCCCTTATTCACGACACCCACAATGCTAGTAGCCCACCTAATTTCGCCAGGCACACGTAATGCTCCAGGATTCCAGTTCTTGTTGACTACACGAAACCCTCAATGACGAAACCAACCCCCAGTGATGCAGCCCTCACGCAACCCTCAGTGTGTTTAAGTTCAGTACACACCATCATCGGGGGCTGCAAGAATAATATGGGTAGATAGTTGTTTTGGTTTATTCTAGTAATCGCATGGAACCTATTGATCATGGCGATATATACACCTCTACTCCCGTCTGCAGTCCAACAAAAATGTGGGCGGAAAGAGATATATAAAGGTGATGATTTCGAAACAGATACATCTTCATGGACCGCAGGTACTGTGTGAAAATGTTGGAATATAAGGATCAATAGAGACGAAGATAGTGAATTGATTTATTGATACAAAGTCGAAGGAAAAATATTCTCTCTATATACAACGTGCCTGAGGGACTCGCCAAGGGGAAAGGATGAAAGACTGTCTCCCGAGCCAGTTCTTGGAGACTAAGGCTGCTGTAATCTCCAGACATGTTGCCTCTGGTCCGTCATCTCCGGATGCCATCTCGAGTCCGTCATCTCGGGACGCCCATTATTCTGACAGTAAACAAAGGATTCACCGGCTATGGGAGGTCGCCTTCCTGATGGAGCTGGACAGTGACGTCCTCCGTTCGACGGTCCGTCATTGTCCGAATGTTTATCATTTTGTCAAATGTATTCAACTATCGATAGGTAGGAATTCCGTTGCATAAATTTTCCACCGAGACCGGAGGACCACTCTCTATATATACAGGCACATCCAACCCATTACCAATCACTGGACTCTAGATCCTTTGGTGGCAACTTGCCACTGCCGGGCCTAGATGTCACCGGTGGCCATTGGCCACCCATGCCACTCAATGCCTTCCGCACATCTGCTCGCAGTGGCCTAGATGTCACCGGGCCTAGATGTCGCCAGGCCTGGATGTTGCCGGTGGCCATTTGCCACCTGCGCCATCCGATACCTTCCGTACGGGAATCTGCCCGCAGTGGTCCAGGCAGGCCTCGGCGGGCCTCGTTGGGCGATCGATATATCTAACACTTCCCCTCGAACAATGAGGCAATAAAGAAAGGAAGAAAGAAGGACAGAAAAACAGAAGTCCCATGACATCCCCGGATGCCTCATTAAAACTCGTAGCCATGTAAAAACCCATAGCAAAAGCATTGCCATAGGAGAAAGATAGCATCCACCAAAGAGAGAAACTCGATTCATCGGACCAAGCGCCATCCGCTTGCCACATGCTTCCCCTGCTGCCCATCGAACCATTCCCATCCCATTGACATGTTTCCAGTGGGTCTCCCGTGGGAGGCTCTTCGTCATCATATCTGCCGTCATCTCGTATGTTGGAAGGTAGGTGGTACGAATAGCATTGCGCTCGCAGGCATCTCGGACAAACTGATATCGTACCCCCATATGCTTTGTGCGCTCGTAGAACTTCGGGTTCTTTGCAAGTTGAATAGCGCCTTGGTTGTCGACAAAGATTTCCTGTGGGTAGGCGTCAAGGCTGAGAGGGCGAGTGAAAAGAGAACCGATCCAAATCGCTTACTTGGCGGCATCTGATGCGCCGATGTATTCCGCTTCCAACATAGAGAATGCGACAAGTGGATGCTTGTGAGCATGCCAGGAAATGGCACCATTCCCAAGTGTAAAGACATAGAAGGAGGTGAACTTTTGGTCGTGTAGATCACCAGCAAAGTCTGAGTCTGTGAAGCCTATAGGCCGATCGGTAGGCAGTTGAGTTTGCCATTCTGTACTGTACTGGATTGCAAGGTCTGATGTGTTCCGTAGATAGCGTAATGTATAGGTGGCTGCACCTAGATATTCCGAGCTTGGTGCAGAGAGGAATTTACTGAGTATCGAGACTGTAAAGGCGATATCCGGCCGTGTTCCTTGCATGAGCCAATTCAAACTGCCAATGATAGACTGGTACTTCTGCTTCCCGTTTTCATCAAGCAGTTTGCCAGTATCATCGAGTCGTTGAAGTCGATTGCTTGTTGGCTCAGGAGTCCAGTGGCCATTACATTAGGATAGCCCAAAGGTCGCAAGAATATTGTGTATGTACCGAGATTGGTGAACATACAGAATCTGGTTCTCGCGGTCGCGCTCAATCTCAAGTCCAAGAAACTGGCGAATCGGTCCAAGGTCGGTCATCTTGTACTCGGCGTGAAGAAGTTTCTGGAGTTCCGATACTCATTTGGCAGACTCAGAGAAGAGTAGTATATCATCGACGTAAAGTAGAAGGATGAGTGGTAAGAGGCCAGTGGCTGAGATGTAAACGTTTGGATCGTATTCAGATCGCAATAGACCTAGAGGTCTCAAGAAGTTATCAATATGCTCATACCAGAGTCTGGGGGCCTGCTTGAGTCCGTATAGTGACTTACGCAGTTTGCAAACCCATGGCCCGCCCGCAGGCGCTTCAACACCATCTGGCATTGCCATATAAACATCTCCATCAACTTCTGGATTTAGGAAAGTGGTAACAACGTCCATCTGGTCAATCTCCCAGTCATGGATGGCTGCTAATACGAGTAGCATTCAAAGGCTGGAAAGCTTTGCTACGGGAGCGAATGTTTCATCGAAGTCCACTTTGGGAATCGGTTCCTAGCCTCGTATAACCAGTCTTACCTTGTACCCAATTCCGCCTCCAGATCATTGTTTGGTCTTGAAGACCCATTTAGAACTGATAGGTTTGACACCTGACGGAACGTCTTCCAGTCGAATGTAATCCCATGTATAGTTCGAGTGCAGCGAATGCAACTCCTCCCGAATAGCTTCCGACCACTTAGGGCCAAGCTTCGGATGCCTAACAGCATTTTGGTAGGACACCGGATCTGCAGAATTTGCTTCCTCTTCCACCCAGGTCCGGTGGGCAACAGCACGTGGCCTTTTCCGAAGATTTTATCTTCTGGTGTTCAGACATAGTTCATCAGCTGCAAGCGAGCTGGGATCTGTCGGTCGAGACGAATCGGCCTCGGCATGCCTCGACGTTTCGGTTTCGGCATCGACCTGCCTGCTCCCATCGGCAACACAGTGCCTGGTCGCTTTGGCATCGACCTGCCAGCTCCCATCGGCATCAACCTACCTGCTCCCATCGGCATCGCAGTGCCTGGTTGCATTGGCATCGACCTGCCGGCTTCGATCGGTAGCCAGCTTCGCAATCTCGAATGGATCCGATATCATACTCTCAACTGGTTTGGCCGTTATTACAAGTTCTGTTACACTGGAATATCACAGGTCGGTACATACTCCGGTACGTACCGGAGTGAGGTACGTATCCTTCGAGAGGTATGTATCAAGGGAAGATACGTACCGGTAGCTAGCTATTTTCATAGGTGGACCTTAGAGAGTCTAGGCGGGAGATAAGAACGGAGTTAAAGGTTACGACCGCCAATCGGTCGTAAGGATTAATTCCGAAGAGGGGGCCACAGCAAACCGGAGATGTGAGAGGGAAGGTGCTAGGATGAGACTCTCCAGAGAGCTCGGTCGAGACTCTTCCGAGAGCTCGTTTGTCATAGCCACCCAGCTGCAGACGGCTACCGGGCCGTGAAAAGAACTCAGGCTAGAACTGAGGGAATTCTGCGGTACCAATCGGACCTAGCCTCTCACCTTATCGCCAGTACTGGCCAGGACCAATAGGAGTATCAGACGGACCCACGCTCAGGTGGGGGTCTGTCGACCTTGGAGGGATAGTTTGCCCTGGACACAAGATCTCACCCCACCCCGAGCCTATAATATGTTGACCTTTCTCGCCCCAACAAGAGAGAAAGCAGACCGAACACTACCGACGAAACCCACATACAAGATCTAAGATTAATCCGTTGTGAATTATTGAAAGTAGCCTGATTACCTTTGATTCTCTCCACACTCCGGTTACGATACAACCCCAGTGTCACACTATAATCTTGATCTCAAAAATCACCCTACTTTCATGACTTACTTCGACGACACCTACTTCAAAGACCACCTTTACTTACTCGAACTATCTACCTTCTTGGAGCCTAAGTCTCAATACTCGTTCGACTACACCTTTCAGTCAATTGAAAGTGAACTAGCCAACTACGAAAAGTGGGAAGAGACGATCGACAGACCTAAGCCGATCCATGAAACAAGTGAGTGCGCCCCATACCAGTGGTATACTCAGCAGTGGTGGAACTGTGCGCTACTGTCCCAACCTGCCAATTTTGACAAAGAGGAACTCTTCCACCTATTTGACTACCACTTTGACTACAACTCAACCATCTACAGCGGAGACTTCCTCGATCAGAATTAAAAGATGACGTCCTCCAACTTCAACATGATCAGACTCAAGGCCCCAAGGGACCTGCTGCAGATCACCGACAGAACGGCCGCGCTGGAACAAGCCTTGGAGCTTGCGAACCCCACGGTCTGGGTCCGAACCATGGCACGATAACAAAAACAGGCGGAAAGGGACCTACGGCAGCTCACCGAACTATACGGCAATATGATCGATAAAATCGATCAACGGATAGTCCGAATCGAGTAAGCCTATCAAACCCTTGCTGAGGGCACAAGGTACGTATATGACCGGGTGCACGCTAACGAGGAAATCACAGAAATCTGGGTACGAACCAAGCTGGCAAACGCCGCCAACGCGTACCAAACGCTGGCACAGAACGTTTGGCAGGCTATCCTGGAATGTACCAACGAAGACAATCGGCGACAAATATGCCAGGCCACCCAGCTCACCCGCATAAACGATGCTCTCGCTTTCCTGGCGGAGGCCAACGCTGCTCGAAGCCAGCACCTGGCCACCTTCCAAGGTAACATAGAATTGTGGGCAGCTGACCACCAAAGGAAAATGACCCAGGTCGAAGAAGAGCTACGGCGGGCCAGGGACAAAATTAGGCAGTTGGCCACCCGAATACCCCTCCCCAGCTCTCCAAGGACCAGGCGCCTGTCTCCGGAACCCCTACAGCTATGGCGCAGCCCAGTCAGGCCACCAAGCACCAGTGCCGCCACAGCACCAGCCACTCCCCTGCCACTTCCATCGCGACCAACGCTCCGGAGTCCTGTCCGACTAGTGCCCACGTTCCCTGCACGAAGGCAAAGACGAGCGACGCTCCCGCCGTCTAGCCTGCCGGAACCACCACTTCCACTGTGGCCAATGGCGAGAGGCGGAGGAGGAGGAGGGGGCAGAATGCCACCAGGGCCAGGACACCCATCGAGATCACCCTTGCCCTCGCCACTGCCCAGTGGAGACGACGACGATTTATACGTGCAGAACCTTCCCACGGGGAGACCCCAGTCAGGCACAAGGGAACCGACGAGAACACCGATAGCCACTAAAACTACAACGGAAGAAATAGCAAGGCTTGTGGGAGCCGGGATTGCGGCGGCGCGAGCCCCGGAACGACCAGCGAATGAAGCCCGGATAAACGCCTCAAGGCAGAAAAAGGAGAACGCTGAGAAATTTGACGGGAAAAGCTCGTCCGCTTTCAACCAATGGTGGGATTCAGTCACGATGTATCTGGGATTCTACCCGGAAACAGTCGACCGCCAAAAAATCGCCTGAGTCGGAACTCCCCTGCTGGACACCGCCTTGGTATGGCACCTCCACCGGTACCGCGAGCTACAGGAGAATGACACGTGAGCCAATTACTCGGCAGCCATTCAGACGGAATACCGAAACGAGTGCGAGGCGGTGGATGCCCAACTTAAGCTGGGACAGCTCAAATACCAAGGATCCATCTGCGTCTACCTGACCGAGTTCCGAGCACTCAACAACTTTGCGTGGGCAACCGGGGAAGCGCTACGGGAAAAAGTCGACCTAGCCATGCCAGACGCACTACTCGATATACGATTCGCCCACTATCTGGAGGACTTTACGGATGATGAGGGCTTCCTGCAAGCCACCCACCAAGCAGGCTTACAAGTAGAAAAGAAAAAAGCTCTTAAGCAGGCCCGGGAACAGATGAGAACAGGAGCCACCAGCAGCGCCACTCGAACAGAAGAAAGAAAAAAGGAAGAAAAACGGATGGACGGAAGAAAACAGAGGGAAGATGCAAGGAATACCAGAACAGACCAAGCACCGACGGGCCGCCCGAGCCCGTGGGGACAACCAGGCTGATGGGCCACTAAGGAAGCCACGCTGAAAGGGGTACCCTTGCAGGAACACGAGGAATACTTCAAAACCCCGGCAGGCTGCTGGCGCTGCGGTCAGAAGGGACACCGCACCTATGAATGCTTCGCCCATACCACCTGGCGGGGAACCCCCCTTCCAAAAGCACCTTGGAAGGCCACCGGAGTAACAAGAATGCAGACAGGGAAACGAAAGCACTCGGAAGAGCCAGAAGAAAATCCGGCGCCCAAACAACAAAAGATCGCCACCGTCGACACCATGGAACTGGAGCCACCCCGGACCCTACCGATATGGGCCGATGACAGTGACCAGTCGGATTTTTAGAAGGCCCGCCGAAGCCGCCGGCGCAGGCCTTTGCAATAATCTGTGGAACGTCCTGAAAACGAAGGACTGTGAAATCGGGCGAAGGAACTACGAAGAAACCAAAAATGGAACCCACCAACAGCTCTCGACCAATAATACTAATGGTACTGCACCACGGCATAAAACAACACACAGTCAGAATGTTGCTGGACACCGGCTGTTCAGTACCCCTAATCAATCAGAAAACCGCAGCAAAACTTCAGATTCCCCTCCGAAAACACAAGAGGAAAAGGATTATCGAAAACTATGAAGGAAAGACGGTGGATGACGCAGGGAGCCATTACACTGGCCTCGTGACATTACAACACCACCGTCACTACTCTTGGGAAAGTTTTGAGGTATCACCCATGGAGGCGGAAATCGACATATTCCTCCCTTTCTGGTGGATCGAGAAACACCCACCGCAGGGAGCGTGGCGAGACCCCGAAATCCAGTTCAACAGCCAGAACTGCCTTGAGAAATGCACCAAGCATGAAGTCGCCGACTTTGAACTCACCTGGGATGAGAGCATACTTCGAGAACACGACACCAGAGTAATCGGATATGTGGCCATGGTGCAAGCAGGTGAGGAAACAGCAAACCCTCTTGACAGAGTCCCAGAGGAGTTCTGGGAATACCTGGGGGTAATGTCCAGGGAAACCGCAGAAGCCCTGCCAGTGCACAAAAGGTACGACTGCCGCATCGAGCTAAAAGAGGGTGGAGTAGCTACGTGGGGACCAATATACCCCGTCGGAAAAAGAACTGGAAGCATTGAGAGAGTGGTTGAAAGAAATGCTGAAAAATGGGAAAATTCAGCCCTCCACCACTCCGGCTGGCTCTCCAATCCTGTTCGTACCAAAGCCGAACGGACAGGGTCTCCGACTTTGTGTCGATTATAGGGGGCTAAACCGCATCACCATCCCAAATCGATACCCGCTCCCGCTAATGCAAGAACTGCAGGACCGCGTCCAAGGAGCCCAGTGGTTTACCAAGAAGGATCTGAAGAATGGGTTCAATTTAATCCGCATCCGAGAAGGCGACGTGTGGAAAACCGCCTTCCGAACCCGATATGGCCTCTATGAATTCAAGGTAATGCCGTTTGGACTCACCAACGTACCATCTACGTTCCAAGACATGATGAACCACATCTTCTCCGACATGCTCGACCTAGGACTAATAGCATACATGGACGACATCCTAATATACGCTGAAACTCGAGCCGAGCACGATCGAATGGTACGGGAAACCCCGAGAAGATTGCAGGAAAACGGGCGGGAAGTAGCAGCAGACAAATGTGTGTGGAGGACGACTGAGGTGGAGTTTCTAGGCTATATCCTAAGCCGGGAAGGAGTTAAGATGGCGCAGGAGAAAGTGCAAGCAGTGCTGGACTGGAAAACCCCCGCTTCACTAACAGAAGTGCAGTCGTTCTTGGGCTTCGCTAACTTCTACCGATGATTTATTCAGGACTATTCCCCAGTAGCACGACCACTCACCGAATTAACGAAGAAAACGGAAAAATGGGCCTGGAACCAGCAGGCGGAGGAAGCGTTTCAGGAGCTCAAGAAAAGGTTCACCACGGCGCCAATCCTGAGCCACTTCGACGCCCAAAAACCGTTAATCATCAAAACAGATGCTTCAGACTTCGCTATTGGAGCGATCCTGTCACAACGAGACAACGAAGGGAGACTGCATCCGGTGGCCTTCCACTCCAGAAAGTTCCAACCGGCGGATATCGACTACGAGATCCACGACAAGGAGCTATTGGCAATAGTGGACGCCTTTAAGCACTGGAGAAGGTATTGCGAGGGAGCCGTTCACCAGGTACAGGTATTCTCCAATCACCAGAACCTGGAATACTTTACGATGACCAAAATACTCAACCGACGACAGGCAAGGTGGGCCCAAGAACTAGCAGGAATTGGCTTTTGTATATATTACAGGCCAGGAAGCCAGAACGGAAAGCCAGATGCACTGTCCAGGCAGCTGGAGTACTGCCCTGAGAAAGGGGGGGGTGAAAACCAGCCAATAACGACGGTTCTAAACGGAAACCAAATTGAGGAAAGGCAAGCACGGTCGTTTATTTGCTCATCGGCACAGTTAAAATCAATACCGAAACGGAAATGGAACTCAGACTTCAAGGAAGAAGTCTTAAAAAGGGCCAAAGAGGACGCCGACTACCAGCTGTAATGGAAGACGGTACTGGAAGAAGAAAGGACGAAAGTGGAAGCCGCGCACTCGAAAGAACAGCGGACGGACCAAAAGGCCAGGAGCGTAATGGAAATACGGGATGGAATGCTATACAGAAAGAATTTACTGTGGGTACCGAAAGGACTAGTACAGCAAATCTTGGAGTCGGAACACGCCACGAAGGTAGTCGGCCACATGGGTCAGGACAAAACAATCGAGCTCGTTCGAGGAAACTTCTGGTGGCCAAAAATAAACGAGCGAATAATGGACTTCGTCTGAAGCTGCCCAGAATGCCAGCACAATAAGGCCTCCCGACACCAACCCTATGGACTATCTTTGCCGTTGGAACTTCCGTACACTCCCTGGCAGTCAATAGCGATGGACTTCATTACGGAACTACCGCTCTCGGAAGGATGTGATCAGTTGTGGGTAATCGTCGACCGATTCACTAAGATGGCCCACTTCATTCCATTCAAGGAGGAACTGCGGCAGACCTGGCCATCGTTTTCGCTAGGGAAGTCTGGAAACACCATGGGCTACCCACGGATATCGTGTCAGACCAAGACTCGTGGTTTACGTCAGAAGTATGGAGGGAGTTCCTACAACTCTCCGAAATTCGTCCCTGAATGTCCACACCCTTCCACCAGCAAACAGACGGGCAAACGGAACGCCTGAATCAGGCGATCGAGGCTTATCTTCGTGCCTTTGTGGACCGGGAACAAGACAACTGGGCCGGATTGCTCCCAATAGCCGAGTTCGCTTACAACAACTCCGTCAGAATAGGCAATGGAATGTCGCCCTTCTACGCCAACTACGGCTTCCACCCAGCAGCAGTCAACCCCCCAACCTCGGAACCATTCAATCCAGTGAGCACGGTATACGCCCATTGGATTCAAATGGTACATGAAGAATCCCACGAAGGGCTAGAAGCAGCACAGGAACGGATGCAGCAGTATATGAATACGAAACGAAAAGAGCCTACAGCATATCAGGTAGGGGACATGGTAATGCTCAGTGGTCGCAACATCAAAATGCACCGACCCTCGAAGAAGTTGGATCACAAGAATCATGGTCCATTCCAAATCAAGAAAATTGTCTCTCCCCTTGTGGTGCGCCTCACACTTTCCTGCAAATGGAAGATCCATAACGTCTTCCACGTCTCGCTGCTTGAACCCTACCGAACCAGCAAACACCGAGCACCCACAGATCCGTCCAAGGTGCTGCGAGAAGCAGACAGCATCGAGCAAAGCGAGGAATACGACATCGAAGAAGTTATGTCCTCGGTCGAGCGCGGCTGGGGAAATAACAGGCGAGTCCTATACCTGGTCAAATGGCTCGACTATCCGGAACGCAAGGACTGGACGGAAGAACCATTCGACAACTTCTCAGTAGGCGGTTTGGAGAAGCTCCAGGAGTTTCATCGACAAAATCCGGATGCGCCGAGGGACTACTGCATCACCGAGGGCTAGACCAGTTCCACCGAGAACCTGGCGGTAGTGGGCTGAAGAGGCGGAGGACTTCAGCACCAAAGTACTACGAACCGACAAAAAGACCTGCTTCTCAGGCACCCACGAAAAACCGCTGACCAAGCGTCCGACGGAAAACTCAAATCAACCCGATGAACTAGACGCGCTCCTGTAGGGTCATATTCTCCTTACCCCGAAACGGAACCGGTGACAAGGTAAGCATGATGGTCACATGATCCCCGAATAAGGCACGTTCACTCCTACCTACACTGTAGAGCCCTAGATCAGGCCCAGTCACTTTCGGGATACCGGACTAGCCACAAAGGATACCATACCTCTGCCGATCCTCTGCGACCTTTGTCGACCTTGGAACTTGAGTACGGAAGCAGTCATTGCGAATGCGTGACGCGATCAACGTTCATCAAGACAGTAGGAGTACGCACCGGCTTACTCTGAGGGCCCAGTCTTTCTGACGGATTAAAGGCCGTGCCTTATCCGGTGACTGGAAGGGATGTAGGGGAGGAGGACTGCGTTCAGTGGGCAAGCATTATGTCTGGCAATATCTACTCAGAAAGAGAAGGGCTACTTCGATAGGAAAAAATACATAGCTTCGGAACGAAGCTAAGAGGAGGGGGAGGTAGTGTTACACTGGAATATCACAGGTCGGTACGTACTCCGGTACGTACTGGAGGCAGGTACATATCCTTCGAGAGGTAGGTACCAAGGGACAATACGTACCGGTGGCTAGCTATTTTCATAGTTGGACCTTAGAGAGTCTAGGTAGGAGATAAGAACGGAGTTAAAGGTTACGACCGCCAATCGGTCGTAAGGATTAATTCCAGAGAGGGGGCCATGGCAAACCGGAGACGTGAGAGGGAAGGTGCTAGGACGAAACTCTCCAGAGAGCTCGGTCGAGACTCTTCCACAAGCTTGTTTGTCATAGCCACCCAGCTCCAGATGGCTACTGGGCCACGAAAAGAACTCAGTCTAGAATTGAGGGAATTCCACGGTGCCAATCGGACCTGGCCTCTAACCTTATCGCCTGTACCGACCAGGACCAATAGGAGTATCAGACGGGCCTACGCTCAGGTGGGGGTCCGTCGGCCTCAGAGGAATAGTTAGCCCGGAACACAAGATCTCACCCCACCCCGAGCCTATATATGTCGACCTTTCTCGCCCCGACGAGAGAGAAAGCAGACCGAACACTACCAACGAAACCCACATACACGATCTAAGATTATTCCGTCGTGAATTATTGAAAGTAGCCTGATTACCTTTGATTCTCTCCACACTCTGGTTACGATACAACCCCAGTGTCACATGTTCATCGAAACGAACGTTGGATGCTTGAATCACACATCGTCGTTCGGTATTCGAGAGGCACCAGATTGAGGTACTATCGTGTAGATAGCCCAGCATGTAAACAGTCTCTGCACGGGATGCAAATTTTCCATGCCTTTGAGCAGCCGGAAGCATTCGATATGCTTTATACCCAAAACGACGTAGGTGTGAAATGGTTGGCTTGCTGCCATTAAGCTTCTCGTAGGGGGTAATGCCCTTATTCGCTGATGCAGGACTTCGTGCATGTGGGTAATTCGCTGTGTTGATGGCCTCAGCCCACAGGCTCCGCGGTAGTTGACTGCCGAGCATCATAGCACACGCCTTTGCATTATGTGTCTGAATCATATGTTCGGCAACTCGATTCTTGTGCTGCGTGTGCGGTGGAGCTGGTTCGAATGATATACCAGACTCCTTGAGGATTAATCGAAATTCTTCATTGTCGTATTCGCCCTTGCCATTGTCGCACCGAAATAGAGCAATTCAGGTGGAGAATTTAACTTCTGTCATGGTCTTGAACTCTCGGAAGACTTTGCAGATTTCAGCTGAAGTCTTAGAACGTAGGAAGAATACCCAGCTTAGTCGGCTGTAATCATCGATGTAGAGGATGTAGTATCGACAACCAGATTGTAACATTGGTGAAATCAGCCCGCAGAGATCCTAATGAATGAGTGCTAAGGGCTTCTCCGCTTGTGTGCTTGGAGTTTTGCGTTGAAACAGCTGCTTGGCCTTTGCCTGGGTGCATATCGGGCATGCTGATCGGGTGCTCTCCTTCTCAGTGTAGAGTTTTCTTGGGAGCAAGAGACGTAGGTCGGCAAGATTAATGTGCGCCAAGCGTCGGTGCCAGGTATTGGGATCTGGTTTAATCGGGTTTGTCATGCTTGCACTGTGTGCCTCGGCTTTCTCCAACATAATGCAGAGTAGAGTGCAAGTTCAGGATCCAGCTTGTCGTTTTCCTACGAGCTGGGGTTTGGTGATACTGTTGGACTTGACGAGGCAGCTGCCGAGGCGAAATATCACCTCGTATCCAGACTCATTCAAGGTGTCGACTGAGAGCCATGACACCGCATGGAAATCAGGTACATAGAGGGCTGTGACTGTCAACAGCAACCCGCAATCCAAATGGAACTGAATTGATCCGATTCCAGTTGCATGACAGGTAGCACCATTTGCAACCTTCACTGGAATAGAATTTGCCAGATGTCGGAAGTCTTGAATACCTTTCTTGTTGTGGGTTAAATGGTGGGACGCTCCTGAGTCGATAAGCCGCTGATTCTGGTAGCTATTTCCAGATGTCGCTACATAGGCATGCATTTCTGTCAAGTTGATGTCGGTGTCTTCGTTTACGGTGCAATTTCCAGAGATGGTCTTCTGTCCCTTCCACCCATCAAAGCTCTCCTTTTTGAGTTTGTCGGCTTTTTACTTTAGAGAGCAAGCTCTTGCCCGATGGCCTTCTTTTGTGCAGTAAAAGCATCTCCCTACTGACCATTCATAGGGCTTGCGTCCGCTGCCACGTCCTCTTCCAGATCCTCGTTCTTGTGTGCGGCCATGTCCTCGTCCGCGACCACGGGAGGAGTGGTTGGGATTCCCATGAGTTTCAGCGACTAAGGTATGTCCGTCGACAACAGTACCAGCGGTGTTTGTGTTGGACCCAACTTGTACGATGAATAGGGCGTTCGAGGTCTCGTACTCGATCAGCTCAGTAGTGAGGGAGTCAACAGTTTCTCCTTCTGTTGGTCTATGCGTAATGATGTCAACCAAGGTCTTGTAGTTTTTGGAAAGATTCTGGAGAAGGTGGGAAATCAGGCTCTCATCCGCAATTTCGTCGGGGGTTCCCGACAACTCTTGCTGAATGGTGGTGAGTCTCACAATATATGCTTGAACTGAGGTCCCCTCCTTCATCGTTGTGAATTGGAATCTTTTGCGGATTGCCATACGACCAGAGCGGGATGTGGCTGTGTTGAACTTCTCTCCAAGTGCAATCCAGATTTGGGAGGATTACGATCAGGAAGTTTGTTGATAATTGCATGAATGCTGGGTTCAACGGAGGAGTAAACCATTCTGGTAGCAAGTCCAAGTCGCTTTTTGTAGCTTTCCCTCATGGCAAAAGATGCATTGGCAAGTGGTGGATCTTCATTGCAGAGCACTATCTCGAGAGCATTTTCACATGTAAGAATGACCATAATGTCAGCCTTCCATGTGTGATAATTGCGAGGGGTGAGCATTTCGGTAGAGTCATGCTTGCAGGTGTATGTACAACTCATGGTGACGTTGGGTGATCAGCAGATCAGCGGATCGACGGATCATCAGGGATAGTACTGAATCAGGATGGAGGATCAACAGATCGACAATCGACGGGGATATGATACTTAAGCGAGGTGGGGATTTTCAGGTTCGAGGAGTATTGTGATCGTTACGGCGTTGAGGACCCGGGCTCAAAACCTGTCAAATGTATTCGACTATTGATAGGTAGGAATTCCGTTGCTTAATCTTTCCACTGAGACTGGAGGACCACTCTCTATATATACAGACACATCCAACCCATTACCAATCACCGGCCTCTAGATCCTTTGGTGGCAACTTGCCACCGCTGGGCCTAGATGTCACCGTTGCCATTGGCCACCCACGCCACTCAATACCTTCCGCGCATCTGCTCGCAGTGGCCTAGATGTCGCTGGGCCTAGATGTCGCCGGGCCTGGATGTTGCCGGTGGCCATATGCCACCTGCGCCACCCAATACCTTCCATACAGGCATCTGCCCGCAGCGGTCCAGGCAGGCCTCGGTGGGCCTCGTTGGGTGATCGATATATCTAACACATTTTGATAGTGACAAAACAGGAGCATGGGTCATTAACATTTTTCCACGCCCTGCACTTGAACTTGCATCTTAGCATATCTGCAACATATTCAACTAGAAATCAACCGCACCATTTGGCACAGAATGCGTGTAGTAGAAGGTTCTCCCGGCCTGAAGGTGGGCAGTACAGCCCTCGGGAAGCGAACCAAGGTCATAGTCAAAGATAGTTAATAGATAGATGGAATTTCCCTTGCCGGATCCTACGGGAATGCCAAACGTAAATAAATGCATCCTGAAATCCGTTATCCGACGGGACTCTGTACCGAAACAACAACTCTAGACGCTCTCGGTAAGAATGTTTCCTGGTCGAGGGATCATCCCTGGAACGCTGACGACCCCTGTTGGCCAATGTGAGGCACTGATAATACGAAATCAGATAATAGTGAATCTGTTGTATTGTCTACGGAGGCTCGAGCTGCACGTTCGCCACTGAGGGCGTAATGAACGTTAAATGCGTTGGGCTCGGTGAAATTTGTTTTGTTAAGGACGAAGAAGGTTAGCGTCAGTACTGGCGGTAGTCAGCCTTGCCGCCTGCTATGTACATATCTAGCTGTTTTTTTTTAGTTTGCTCTTCATCCTACATGTATCGACCAATCACAGGATCACGACCCCCACCCTCAATTGTTCCCCATCCTCACCTTCCGTTTGAGTGTAACTTTCACCCTCGGCCTGGTCAAGGCTCTTCACCACTATACTAATGCCGTGCTTGGCGCCCAGAGTGCGATAGTCGCTCACTCCCAGCACTGCCTTCAGCGGACAGGAAAAACGTTCATGGATGAGCGAAAGCAAAATCTTCTGGAGGAATGGGCAGGCAAATACGCGCGTTCAAGGGGGCTAGGCCAAAGTCAATGACGAGTCTATGACTCTTGAAGCAACGCATGGGAGAGTACGGTGCCCAATCTTCGTCCCAAGGCAACGCTCTGGAAAGGATGTGGCGAAACGATGGAAAACTACCCTTCCTCGCTGGTGACTGGCATCCCTGCCCAGTTGATCCATAACGTAGCTGCTCGCTGCGATGAATGGGCTGAAGATCGTCAAGCGTTACGCATCGTGAGGGCCGACCAAAAATCTAGTGTGGGAGGATATGGAGGATTCGCCTCGGTTGCGGCATTTGCTTTAGGTTCTGTTGCTTCAGCGCCTTCGGTTCAGTGGTTACATCCCCTTAGGTTCTGTGGTTGTATTGCCTTTGGATCTGTTGTTGCATTTCTTTCGGCTCTGTTGCTACATTTCCATAGGTTCGGGTGCTTCAATGGATTGGGTTCGGGTGCTGTATTTCATTAGGTTCAGTTGTTGCATTGCAGTCGGTTCGGAAGGACCATCGAAGGATTGGGATCCGTGGGTTTAAGGAGAATTGGCCACCCCGGTCGGTATGTATAGAGGGGTGGAGTGGGGTTGGTTCTACATCTTTGTCAATCGTCAATCGTCTACATCTTCATGCTAGACATCCTTGCTGTCCTGTCTTATCCTGGCCTATCTTTTTCCTCCTTCCTCGCTTAGTCATTCGTGACATCGGGCCTGGCATAGGTCCTTCACAAGTGAACTTCGAACAGGATACTGAATCGAGTCGGTTAAGATTTTTTTCTTGTCAGTCATCAAAACTACTGAATTTTTCTTTCTTGCCGGCTTTACCCTTTTTCTCCCCCACCCTTTTTTCTGCTTCACTCCGACTTGATCGCAGTATCCAGTCACACGTCACTCCAACAGCGTAGTGGACTACCAGATATCCTGAGGTATCCGAGATCACCCAGACCCCATCGTCCTAATCGCCACGACCAAACCAGGTTTGTTTCATTGATTTGCGTGTCTTGCCACAAGGGAGTCGAGAAGGAAAAGGTTTGTGAGTAGTTCTGAGCTGCTGGCGGACGTTCGTTCGGACAGGAGATTGGATTGCGAGAAGCCTGCGAGGTGGTTACTTGACTGACGAGTAAAACTAGTGATTTAGTCGTTCTACAACCTGTCTACAGACTTCCACCAACCCTCCCACCGCGTATCGATGGCCACCCAGCAGCCCAGCACCCAGCCGAACACGGGCAAGCCCTTTCCGAATGCTTCCGATGTGAGTAAGTGGGATAGCGAGAAACTACTGGACTGGTTGCAATCCCGCTCACCACCAGCGCTCGGAGAGATGGACGGTCAATGCTGTCGGAAATTCACGGCTGCAAAAGTCTCAGGTCTCGCGTTCTTACACAGTATCGCCGAAGAGTTTGAAAGCAAGTACGGAGTCTTGTACAGTGTTGCGAAGACACTCACGGTGCTGGCGTGTCACATCAATGAAACATACTCCCGCCTGCGACCGTCTCCTGCTGATAACGAGGAAGGTGATTCCGCGTGCCAGGACACAACCCCGAGGAACTGGGAAGGTGAGCATGTCGAGTGCCCCACGAGCGAGAATCCTCGATCCTTGGGTTGGACCAGAAGGCGATTGCTAACTTGAAGCAGCACTTGGTTCTCAAATCGGGAAGGTATCTCCTGATAGCTCCAGTTACTGCGACCCAAGCTGTAAGCAGCTGCTCCCATTTCCATTTCCGGGCACCATCCCAACAAGTTTCCAACTCGATGAGAACGGTTGCTTCGACTACTACGGCCATTCAAAGTTTCGCGACCTTTACCGGGTAACAACTTGCATGGACCGCGATGTAGAACCTGTCTGCTACTTCCATGGAACGGTTGGAGCTGGCAAGTCCCACTTACTCGCCGCCCTTACCTGTCTCCTCATGCGGCAGGGAATGCTTGTCGTTTTCATCCCTGATTGCAATGACCTCCTTGCGGATCCCGCCAGATACTTTACCGCGGGGTTGGAATTCGCGTACGGCAGCAAGGTCCCATGGCAGCACCTCGAGGGGTTCACCTTCCAGCGCCGGATGAATCGACCGCGCTTTAGCGCCTGACTCAATTCTGCTTGCGTGTCGCGGAGAATACGGATCGCGCTCTTTTCATCGTCGATCAGGCGAATTCACTCGAAGATGCTGAATCCGAGACGCAACGATTCAATAATGATTAGAAACAAGTCGTCCATGCGTTTTTGAGCACCTGCACTGCACCACACCGAATATTCGCAGGCTGTACTCCCAATTGCATGCACATGAAGTCGGGTAGATATCACGAAACATCCGAAAAATGCATAGATCTCTACAGTGGTTTAAACGATGTACTCAGTTGCCTCCGGTATGATTTTACGTTTCGCTAACTGGTCGCAGGAAGAGATGGACACTTGGTGGGCAATGTATGGGAACGCGCTGTCCGAGCGACTGCATCTGCCAATACCCTTCATGGGGTTCGAGAAGGAGACCCTGGAAAAATTGACTGGCCGGTTGCCAAGCCTCCTTCGAATCATGGGCAATGCCGAGGTTGGAAACGCAGCCGAGCTTGATGACGACCCTCGGTCGTTCGCTGAGGGCATGTCACCACGAATCACCGGACTTCAGGATGTGCTTTTCCATTCCGAAGAAGCAAACAAGTGGACACAAGATATCGCCGAGCTTTGGACAACTAATGAATAACGGCTGAACTCCCAGGCGATGGAGACGTGAGTCCTCGCCGGCCGCATGAGTTCGAGTTAATGATATACGGTGTTGACGAAGAGCCGCGTTCTAGGTATTCCGAAGCGATGATTGCATGTGGTTTGAACGACAAAGTCGAAGCTCAAGCAGCCAGGCTGCTGGACTGGCGCTACTTTTTCGTAGATCAGGAAGGTGTCGGACATGGTGCCTGCTATATGGCAGCACGTCAAGCGCAGAAGCTGATGAGGGCAAAGATGCTGGACGTTGATTTTGCGAGGGGCAGAGGAGGGCCCTTCGCATGTTACTTCTAGACCAAGGAGACAGGATGAAATGAAAGAGAGGGACCAGGAAGAAAGGAAAGAGTCAGTCTGCTCTGCTGTCTGGCACGCACCGGAGCAAGACGAGATGTGGCACTGACAGAAGAAAACCGCAAGAAAACAGAGTGGTTGTTTTCTGTACCATAAAAATTATTTAGTACAGAATAAAAGAAAAGGAATTAAACGACACAAAAACGAGAAAACCTTTTATATACCATGAATACCATCAACAGGGTACAAGTTCGACCCGCAGGCCTCTTTCACTGCCCGCAGTGCGGGCAGTGATAGAAAGCCATCGCCGCACAAGTTTTTGGGGTGGCGAAGTTTTCTTTTTTTTTTGTTTAATCATTACTCGTATGCGACCTAGCTAGATCATGACGAGATTATGTACAGTCCATTTCCTGTCCGCTGTCCGCACAGCAGTGAGTTTTTCGGGGCAGCGAAGTTTTCGGGGTCAGGAAAAAAAAAAGGGGGGGAGTAAAGCTGCGCAGGCTAGCTGAGTCTTTGGCATCCCACGATATTCTCTGAGGAAGCTGAGTTGTCGCTGGCGAAACTTTACGTGGATCTTTTTTTTTTTTACCGAAACAAGAGTAATTAAATAAATACATATACAGCAGCTACGCGTTCTTGTATGTCCTGAGTTTACAAGTCCCTGCCTTATGCCCCGGCATACCACAAGCCCCACAGTTCTGCTTCCTTCTCCCTGTTGCCCGCGAGGCACGTTGACCCACAACTGCTCGTTCCTGCTGTCATTTCCCAAGACTCTGTCGAAACCGGCCGGAAGGAGGATGACAGTTATTAATCTCCAAGGCAGTTGCACCAGGTGTGATCAGGTGAACAGCACCGTTGAGTTGGGCTATGTCGTCGGGAAGCGGTGCATGAAAAACAAATGGCCTCATGTTTTGGCTATAAACAATTAATAATTATAATGATGATTAATATAGGATGATTACCTATAGGTACTGCTCCAACACGCGTAGGTGTATTTTTCCGACATATACTCCAGAACATTCAGGCCAAGCTCAAGGATCAGAGCAAGTGCGTGGCTGGAGGGCAGGAGGTTGAGGTGAAATTGTTTGCAGGAACACGTACGGCCTCGTAGATCGACCGCGAATCGCTTCTGTTCAACATTATGGACAAATCCAGTATCGTCAGGCCCACAGATGACCGTAAGGAGACGTGCCGTACGCGTATCGTTGTTGATGATCTTCAGGTAATGCGGCATGAGGATCTATTCAGGAGCGGAAGTGAGTGCCAGTTCAACCCTGGCCTGCCGGACACCCATTTCCCGATGCCAAATCCCATCAAGCAACTCAAATATCCCAAGCTCTCGTAGATCTGTGAGCATCTTGTTGAGATTTTCCACCGCATTCGATGTCCGCTGACCGCAACGTCGTTCGACTCCACCGGGGATTAACCCATTGACCCAAAGGGTGGGATCAATACTGGTGAGGTAGTTGGCCGCTGGTGGTTTTTTCCGTCGTAGTGAGGCGATTTCGTAGTTGTACACCTGTCAGCTGGGAGCTGCTATGATAGTCCAGTAGTGGACTTCGAAGGCACGATGCGATTTTTTTTGTAAGTTTTGACGGAGGTGCTCCAAACAAATAAGTCGCGTCACACCTGGACCCAGCACCTCCTCGGCATTGAGAAGGCCTTTGTCGCGGTCACTCATAATTGACACGCCACAGACTTCAGGGATCGCGTTCTTCAAGTGGAAAAAAAAATACCGCCATGACTCCTCAGTCTCACTCTCAACCACAGCTCACGCGTAGAGAATGTACTCCCCATTTGAATCGACACCACAAGCAAGTAGAAGGCTTTGTTGGAAAAACCCTTTCATCCATGTACCGTCGACATCCACGAACTGACGAGATTGGGTGAACGCATGGCGAGACTCGGCCGGACAAATAAAGATGCATCAAAAGTCACGTTTTCAAGGATTATTGGGGGTTGCTGATGTGATAGTGGTGAGATCCACGTAACAGTCGGGACTGTGAACTCGTAAAACATAGAGGTATGCAGGTAAATAGAAGAACTGAAACGTATGGATGGCACCGGTGTTGCCGGCTAGGGTATTTCGACATTTGAGTGCTCCGTTGTAGTTGACTGTCTCTTGATGCTTGAACTTTACTGCCGCGATGATCTGCCCCGGTTTGACTTTTTTGGTTACAGCAATGAGCTTCAGAACCTCACGGAGTAACCACTCCTGACTGTTGACGTGACTGTATTTTCCCGTTTTTTTGGCGTTACAGGTGTAAAGAGGCTCTAGGATTCATATTTCCACTCCGTGTTTTTGTTGTGTAGCATAAACTCGGAAGGGACAGTTGGTCTCGCGGTATTGATAACATCGAAAGTCGACTCGTTTTCTGTCCTTTATAGGCATTCGCGTCGAAAAATTGTTAGAAATACCCCATTCTTCGACTGCCTGCTTCAAAGCAGTGAAGGAAGCGAAGGTCTGATGGACAACAAGCATAATGGGTAAAAGGAGAACGGCCGATAGACTGTCGGTAAAATGACGATAGATAGGGTTGCGACAATGGGTGGAATGCTGATGAGTGGAATGGTCATCAATCCCTCTCTCTTCAGCTTGATAGCTATCCCCCCTTTTTTTCGAGAAAAACATTCTACCAGCGACAGGGTACAAGTTTCACCGCACGGTTCTCCATCACCACTTGTGTTATGAGGCACGAGCATCAGAATTAATTAAATGGGTACATATGTGACAGCGACTCTAACAGTAAAGAAGTACAGAGGGAAATACACCGCCGCTACGAGAGTAAATATATAGCGAGTAACTACAGTGTTATTACCGTAAAATGATGAGAAATCCTGCGAAAAATGAAAAAACTTCAATTTACAGCTGTTTTAAATGGTTTCCATATTTTTTCCCGGTGTTGTAATGAGGCGTAACAGCATAACTCCAGGTAGTAAACTGTGGTAAGTCATGGTTAAATAGATGGGAGTATGTGGGATGTGGGCATATAGGGCTGGGTGCAGGCTCAGAATACTCATTATACATCACGCGGGTTTTAGAAATCCCCGTTGAAAGGCTTGAATACCATATAATAAGGCGATTTGGTTATCGAAATCGGTCTCTACGACATCGATATACCCATTCTAAGAGTTTCCGCTGAATTCTAACTCTTTTACCTCATCCGCAGATGATATTCAGTATTCCATCTACTTGTCACGGTGCGAGCCTCAACATCTGAAAAGTTGGTCTGCAACGAGAGGAATACCCAGGTGAAATCGTCCTGGTGGGAAAGCCTCAGCGGGAATGCCACAGCGGGAACGCCCCGGCGTTGGTCTGGGTGCTTGGAGAAGGTTACTGTATTCTGTTGCATGAGAGAAGTATGTATGCATGTGAGTTGCGTGAGTACGAGTGTGAGTACGAATGTGAGTTGCACGAGTACAAGCACAAGTATGAGTACGCATGTATATAAGGAGGGCTTTCTTCTGCGTGTTGTCTATTTTTTCTCTCTCATGCAGCGTCTCCTCGTTCGGCGTCCGCCCACTGTTCTCCGGCCAAAACCATTCGAGTACCTTGGGCTTCCCCGTCGCTGTCGCCCGCCGTCCGCCATTATAGGTTGCATACGATTAATGAATAAATAAATAAGTACCCACTTATTTACTCAATAGACACATTTCCTTACTTCCTTCTTATTCCTTTACTGTATCGCTGTAAGTATTAATTTACACTATATTTACTGGCGGCGATACCAATTGATTCTGCGCCCGCTCTCTCACCGCTAAATCCTATGCCCGCTCTGCCTATTAATTCCGCGCCCGCTTCCTTTTAATTCTGTGCCCGCACCTTACAACATGAGCGGCGATGGAGAACCGTGTGGTGAAACTTGTACCCTGTCGATGGTATTCATGGTTTATAAAAGGTTGACCCCTGTTTGTCATGGTATATATAAAAGCTTCTCTCTACAAAAACCGAAGGTAGTTAAAGGACGGACGCTAGCGCCGAAGGCGCCGCCCCAGTCCCCAGTCACTCCACCTTTCCGCACGTAAAAAACGAGTGCCAGGGAGTGCCCGCAAGGCGTCCAACACGATAAAACATTCGGAAATGTTGGAAGTGTTTCTCGTTACCTGCAGTATTTTATTTTCGGCTTTGGCTCTTGTGCCTTAGAGTTTGTTGAGGACACGCTTACGAAAGGCGTGACGCGAGAGCGGGGGGGTAATCTTTTCTTCTGTTGATCCTTCTCTTTCTCCTTGACTTCAATATACGGAATAAATATTACAACAAAGCTGAGAGCTGTTCGATTGTCCAGTACTCATTCGCCAGTTGTCTACTGATCTCGCACAACATCAATCATACGGCATCCAGAGCTCACTAATAACGTGATTGACCTCCTATCATGTATCATACTCATCGCTAATCGGTAGTCTTTCAACAGCAGAAGATCGTCGGGCACTCCTCCGGCGGGCGGTCACTTCACGGGCTGAGCCATTGAAACCTGGGTAGATAGAGAACCCGCTGACGCGATCATCATCTCTATAGCTCGTCGTGTTACTTGCTTCAATCGCCTTCCTCTCTGGCTCGCCCTGCATTTGACTCAATCGTCTCCCTCCCTAGCTGGCCATGTTATTTACGGCTACTCAACTCAGTAATACGGTTTTTAGTGGCTTTAACCCAATCCGCGCGATTTTTGTTACCTTGCCATTGACATTTGCCCAGACTTTGTCATCTGCTAGACTGGCTCCCAGGTGCCAGCCTGGAGTTCTACTCCCTGACACTCCAAAGAGTCAAACTCTCTCAACAAAGCTTCCTTATGTTCCTTCAGTCCAATAGCGTTGTGAAGCGAACCTAATCGAAACGAACCGGCAATTGAGACTCGTGAATTGAAAAAAGGGAAAAGCTATGGGGCAAGTACCTGGTAGTCGGACAGAGTTGACTGAGAGGGGCACTCGTGTTATCACCGTTGAGGGAGCTCAATCGCGGAAAAGATGGGCGGAGGAAAAGTTGGAGGCCAGTACCTTGAAACAGCAGCGTATGGAAGAGAAGCGGCAGGAGAAAGCCTTTGAACAAGCAATTCTTGAGGGCCCGATGGGTGGCATTTACGAAGCACAACCGTATGCAGAAAATGATGAGTCCATTGTTTTCAGAACAATGAAGCTGCGAGGTGGCTTTGCGGCATCGGTGGTGGAAGTTCTCAAGGCTGAAATGTTTGTTGTCGCGCCTGAATCGGGCCCGAACTCAAAGATTGGGGACTATGTGAACCACCCTCCCCGGATAAAGACGGATAAGGTTAAGCAAGGCTATGCGCATAATGGAAGGGAGGAGAATCTGGGTGTGTAGTCTACAGTTGTGGCGGAAACCAAAGATGATTAGACTTTCATTCACATTTCTTTTCCATCTAGTATTTAATGTATTCGTTACCTAATAATTACAATGCACAATATATTTCACTACATTGATCTCAGCGCCCCAAACGCGATACGGACGACTGGGGAGTTGTAGGAGGCAAGAGGGGCCGCTTCGGGGGTGCTGTTCTCAGTGCCAGTTCGGTGTCGCTGTCATCCTCGTGGTGCATATTAGCAACTCTATCGTCATTGACTTTGAGGACCGGGAGATCTTTCAGCACTCCAGCAGGGTTATAAGGTTAGATACCCGTAGCGTGGAAGGCGCTTCCGCATAGGCGGCTGGTGAAGGCTCCCTTACGTACCTCTTGAAACAGCTGCATAAACAGCTCCTTGTCAACACCAGTGATACCGCGACATGATGCGTTGTCAAGAACTGTTGAATATTATGCTGCTAATCGGCCAAAGATCACAACTTCCAGTGGCTGCAAAAGATGTTTAGAGTGGGCTTGCAGGCAAAGGCACTTGATCTTATGAGCCTATACGTACTCTGTCAGAATAAGGTGGCGTCCGGAGATGAGGAGGCGTCCGGACATGAGAGATGAGGAGGCGTCCGGACATGACTGAGTCCCCGAGCACCGGCTCGGGGGGGGCAGTCTTCCGTCCTTTGTCCTGACGGCCTTCCTGTATATAGAGGGATCTTGTGCCCGCATAATACTGTAATACAATAAATTCACTATCTTCATCTCTATCGATCCCTATATTCCAACATACTCAATAAACTGGTAGGTGAGACGTGACTGGTGTCCATCGAAGATTAGGATTGGTACTCGTCTTCTCCTCGGGTGGGTCGAGTGTGGGGTTCGAGGTTGCGCTCCAGCCATTGTAATGCTAGTTAGCTGTCGGTCATTCCGTTCGGTGAAACTCCGGTTGTCCAGTGATGCGGCATATTCCCGTAGTACCATCCGTACAGATGTTTCTCGCCATTCATGATAATCATCGGTGGGACATTCTGGACAAAGACCCCGACCGCCTCGATTACGGTTATCGTTTCCCGTTGTCCTGGCTGCGGTAGAAATGCCGTTTTATCGGATGAGTTCATGACTACCCTCACTGAGCGTTTTATTCACCCAAGAAGAAACCCTATCTCGTCCATGTTGTAAATATTCTCGGGCTTGATCTTGAACTCCGCGATAACTACCTTCAATATCCGGAAATATTCACGGATAATTCGTGGATCATTGTTCAACGCACGGCAATTATCTTGAGACCGACTATACATTGCCGATAATGCTGGATGCCGTGATAGAAAGCGCTTCTACCAGGTCTTGCCGACAAGGTCATGGTTGGGACCGATTAAGTTGCCAGAACGATCGCGACCTTCAACCGCAGTGGTGGGATCCCACCATCAGTCCAAATCGAAATCGTAGAACACTGAGATGTTCTACGCATGCTCTTGTATCCCGTAGCGTCCCCGAAATTAATTCTTTTTTATGTTGGGTGATGGAGTGATGGTTGGCGATGGGGGTTGCTTTTGGGCTCTTCACCCTGCCACTCTACCTGGCTGGGCACGCGACTTAGTAAGCGAACTTGAATAAACGAAAAAAAACTCGCAAGCTGTGTTACGTCTTCCAAAACGTTGCACACTTTTATTCGACTCCACGCCACCGCACACCGAATGCAACCATCCCCCTTCACCATCCGCCCCCATCATCCGCCGCCACCACCCACACCGCGTGACCAGCGAGATTTCGCCGTCGCCATAACAGTGGGGACACACACATCAAAAGGTTAATCGGAAGTTTCAAAATAAGAAAGTGAGCCCTGTTGGAGTGCGTTCTCCCAAGCTTTCCAAACTGATACGACACAGGTGCTTGTCCGCAGACGCATCGAATACTCGCCAACCTCCACCCCATTCGCCCGCGAACTAACCGTTACTACCAAAGCTGGGAACAATCACAGGTCGTTTAGGAAGATATACCCTCTGCAGTTGAGCGGCACGATTTCTGGTCTCCACCAACAACAATGGCCTCGGATAGCGGTCCGGCCGCCTCGGTCGGCTCCAAATGCTCATGGACGAGGTCCCATACGAGGTATTCCCGGAAGAATTTGTGTGTTGGGTGCATGAAGTCGCCGCAGGCGGACTGAAGCATCTTTCCGACGACTGCTTCGAAGCTCACCGGGAGTTACTGCGATGTTTACTCCTTGTGGGTGCGAAGGTGTTCCCTATTGGCGTAGTAAGAGACCTGGCGGCCGTACGGTTCTACAGTGCTGTTCTTGCTTGGGATGCACTCGTCACGGGACTCCGGTTAGTTGTCTTACCCCTCTTACATAGTGATTGCGGAATGTGTGCTGACTGTGCATTCAGCACGCTAAACCCAGAAGACCCCAAAATTGTTGGAATTGCTTCTCGCCGCTCCGGTGTGGCGCGCCGACGGAAGCGACACCGCAGCAAAGGCGGCGGCAGAAACGCTGTGGGGAGCAACGCCATAGCAACGGCAATGGCAAGGGGATCCTGGCAACGACGGCTTGGTATTCTTCTATAGCAGCGTCCGTCGCATTCTTTCTTCTACACTCTTACATACTTCTAGATAGTGGCAAGAAGATACTCGTTACGTCTACCTCTAGCGATTTCATCACCCGTCAACGATCAAATCATCTCGTTCTGTCTCTCTCTCTTTCTCTCTCTCTCTTTCTCTGTACTTGTGAAGACTCTCAAAAGGAAACGGTGATCGGGCAATCTTCAACAAACATTACACAAAAGTCGGCTCGATACGTATGCCCCCCTATCGAGGGCAACGACGCATATCATGTCAACAGGAGCTTCTTTCCTCGAATGGTAGCCGATACCACCCCTGGCCCTGGAACAGCCACCATCGTTCGCCAGATCCACGATCGGGCCGCTGCCATTCTTCTACAGCATAACGGCAACCAGTTTTCATTTACGGTTGCTGGATTTGGCTTTTCTTCCTCATTCTACATTCCATTAGTCGCCGTGTGGGCTCACCATCCACCTGAGTTCTTCCAGGGTTTGACTGTGGCGACAACCTTTCGGCGTGGGGAAATACTAAGCGCCAGCTCTATTCCACCACATGGAGGCCCCCCAGCGACGGCTTACTCCTCATCGCCCAGTGGCCACATTGCGCCTGCTGGTCCTCCTCCACCTCACATCGCCCCCTCAGTCACATACCGCCCCTCAGTTTCCCAGGCTATCCACTCTGACGGCCGATATCCCAGCCTGGAAAAAGCGTTCCGATTATTGTTCGGTGCTACCGATGACTCGGTAACCCACAGGAAGCGGGAATTGTTATACAGCCAAGTTAGCGCACCGTATTTCAACCGTCCGACTGTACCGCTATGCCACGGCAGTAATATCTCGGTCGATATCTCGGAGGAACGTGGCTCTGTGGGTGTTTTTCTTTCACCCGAGGATAACCCGCGCATATGTCACCTGCTCACTGCAGGCCACGTCCTAGGTGCCACCCCACCTGTTGGGACCACCTTCCAAACTGCCAGCTCTTTGGACGTCCTTCGAGAATTGGCTAGGGCCCTCAGGCATGGGGTTAACCCCGAGGAGCAGGATGAAGGATGTGCAGCGGTGTTTTCACGCCTCCAGGAGTCGGTGGCGATTCTCGTTGCGGAATCCATCGGTGTGGACGCCAACGGGTGGCAAGAGGACTGGGCTGTTGCGAGGGTGGCTCATGGTTTTGTCGGCAACAATGCGTTTGTCGGCGGGAATGGTGACTGGGATGATGGTGGGATACTATCCGACGACCTACAAATCTTCCTGGAGACAGATACCCCAGTCGATCGTGGCATGATCCTCGGACACGCCGAAGTTGGGGACACGGTGCTCAAGATCGGTGCATCGACAGGAACAACTCGGGGCATCATAAATGGGACACACGTTTTTACATATTATCAGCGTACGGTATCGCCTACCCTGAATGCAACCGCCGTCATCTCTGATACCCACAAAGACCTCATGATTGAACGTGCCACCTTTGCAGTCATTTTCCCTGAAAACACCCCTCGCTGGCAACCATACTTTTGTGAGCCTGGTGATTGCGGAAGTGGTGTGTTCAAATTTGTTGGTGGACGGTGCACATGGGTGGGGCTGCTTGTGGGGGCTTATTGCGAAGATGGCGGGTTGAGAGACATTGGATTGATGGTCCCCCAGCAAGCGGTACTCGCACAGTTGCGAAAGAAGACTGGTAAGAGGTGGCAGTTGTTCTAGGTCCGTGCTATGATCCGGTGTGGACAATGTTTTGTGTACCAGTACATTTCAGGATCTCGCCGATCGGAAGATTTGTTTGGGATGGACAAGGTCATTGGGAAACATGTTACGATGTACGTACTATATGATAACAAAAACGCCAGTCTCCCGCGCGTACACCTCAGAACTTGAGCAGATGTGAGAACAGGTTGGTAGAGAACTAAGTATGCACATAGCCACCCCAAATTTTAAAGCAGGACGAACTTGCAATGCTCACTGATAGGGATGCTGGGCTCGGGCATATTGTCGACGTCGGTGGATCACAACTGCGGCGGCTGTTGCAAGATCGGTAACACCCGCTGCGACCGAAGCAACTTTCCGTACCTTTCGCTGGTTCGCTTGGTTGACCATTTTGGTACGCGTTCGTTGTATGGTGACATGAACCTTTCTCCTTTGTGGGGGCTGAAACCGGCGTGGTGAGCTGGTGGCTTTGCGCGTGCTATCATGAACGCTATCCATTTAGCTGAATCTCATTTTATTGGTTCTTGATAACTAAAGGAATGCAGGCCACGGTTGGACGAAGGCATGAGGTTGTTGACTGAGGTGGCAATGCATGCGCGCGCAAAACCCCGAAGACACGGTGATGGGATCGAAGGGGGAATCCAGGAAGAATCCCAAGAGATCCGGCTTTCGAGCTGATGAGACTGTAGCCCGTCTCTTGGCGAATCCTTTGGCATTGTAGAGGGTTCGTTTGGCGGTGGAAAAGCGATGTTCGTGGTCGAAAAAGTTGGCGTGGGGTCGGAGGTGGGATGAGATCAGTCGTGATTCCTTTCCTTGCTACCACCAGATAGGCCAAACCCGACTATCGCCCAACAAAAAAGTTCCTTGCTCTTTCCCATCCTCCCGGCCAACACTTCTTTACCATTGCGACTACAAACCCAAGTGCCCAAGTACCGAGTGAATTGCCCTGAGGTGGAAGGACCGGTGGAAAATCCGGGACCTTCTGGCGGACGAGAGGTGCAGCCGGGCGGTACTGGACTTTCTTGCCTCGATGGCTGTGGGAGGATGGGCACCGGGCGAGGCAGAGGACGACGCTGTGAGCGCGGTGTCGGAGCTGGAGATGTGGGAGTGCCTGGAGGAGTAGGGAGTGGAAGCCGATGAGCCAGGCGCTGAGGGGCACCGCCGTTGTTCCTACCCACACCCGACTTCGTGGCGTCCGCAGGAAGGGCGTGAGGCCCAGATGGCTTTCCTTTCTCTTTTCCTTAGTCGGTCACGTTCCCTTTTCGTTCCTTTGTAATTCCTTTGGTGCGCATCACTATTTCTTGGGACAGGCCTGGTCGGAGGGCAAAGGGGTGCTAGCAACGGGCCCCTACTGCGCGGACAGCGGAGAGGAACCGGACCGTACAAATTCTCGTCACGATCTCCGTAGCTTGCACAGGAGTACTGAATAAACAAAGGAAAAAAAAACGTACCGAGTGAATTTGCAGTGACAATTGCAAGGGCACACATTTCCCGACGTTAGGTACATACGTATACTAAGTCGTATGACAGCAAGCATGACGGAAGATGGCCAGACAAACACTACCCAATAGCCCCGCCAAGAGCACGGAACTCGATCAACGCAGAAAAGGAAGAGAAAATGTAGGAAAAGCGCCAGAAAAAAAAATTGAGAGCAGCACACCCCTCCACCCTCCTACTGTGGGTTCCCCTGCCACACTCTCAGCCACCTCTTTTGCTTATTCTTTATGTCTCCGGATGCCCGCGACTCCCGCGGCGGCTCGTAGCGCCGGATGCTTCCTGGCCCTCGTAGAGCGTTGGGGAGCAGGATTGGCCAGTTTGCAAGCCTTTTTCGCCTTGCTCTCCCGCGACGCCGCATCTTCATCGTCGTCACCCACCTCCTTAACCTCGCTGTCATCCTCTTCCGAGGAGGCCTTCCTTTTGGCTCCAAGGAAACTTGCGGCGTGGAGAGGGCTGCTGGAGCGCGGCCGGAGGACGCGCTTCTTGGTCACACTGTTTACCGCGGGTTCGGCGCCTGGCGCGTTTCGATTTGGAATTGCGGCTTCCCATAAAGTTTTGCTGCCTACTGGAATGACATATTGGTGCCAAGATTGGAAGCTGCTTGGGGTTGCGCCGTCCGAGGGTTCAATTGTTTGCCTTCGGAACTTTGTTGTGTCTTCGGCCGGTACGACAAAAACCAGTATGGGAGGCGTTCGCTTAAGACTCGCAGGCATCGCCGACCAAATGCTTGCAAGTTCATCCTCCTTCACCGGGTGGGAAGTGCCCAGTGTGATTTGGAACAACACCAGCATTGGCGTTTTGCGGGAGGGAGAATTGTTCACCGCCAAGGAGTCCAACGAGTCGAGATTCATTTGTTGTGGCCGGAAATACACGCCCAAGATATCCGGATTGACATTGGAGGAGCCAGCATCTTCCCGCAGCTGCCTACCGAGTTCCGAAAGCTTACTGAAGGTGCGGAAAGGCTGGACGCCCATCTCGACTTCAACGACTCTCCCTCCTCCTAGCTCTGTCGCTTGGAAACGCCCACCATCCTGGAATACACGATGCACGCCGGCCTTGAATACCCAACTGGCGGATGTCCTGGTCTGGGGCTGCCCAAGAAGGAACCGGTACATCTCGTGGGCACACCTCAGGCCAGCTTCTGTGGTTGCCTCTCCAATCAGGTATCCGATGTACTCCGTAGCAATGTCTTGAACCGCCCCCATGCCGACGTACTTGAAGACAAGGTCCTTGACAGGACGAATCAGAAACATGGTGTGACTGCCGTCGAGATTATGCACCTCGCTGGGGAGAGGAAGGTCCTTTTTCCACAGTTCCTCGATTTCACATTTCAGACGGCGTTCATAGTCGGAGATGCGTTGTTGCAGAGCCCACTCAGCATCTCCCTTGCGATAAACATCAGGTGGGAGTAGGTCGCGGAGAAGCAGGCCTGGTATTGGGCCGTATTTGGTGAAGAGTGTTAGCAGTATGCCCCACATGTCCTGCGTGAGGCCTATCAGGGCCCTACCGTGAATGTTAGCATATAAATTGAGGAAGCCAGTTCAATCGCGAAAACAGTGCTTGTGGGGAAACCGGGAGGTACGACTTCGCAGCTGCCACAATTTCTTCCCATTCCCGAACAGGGAGGTAGTACTTCCGGGGAGACCAGTTCTTGATTAAGTAATGATTGTTCCGTTTTCGCGTCGATGACGTCACCACCACAAGCCAATTGTGAGACGCCTGCACTGCTGCTCCGACGGGATGGTGATCGGCCAAAAACCATATTTCCGGGTCCGTCAATACGGAGATGGATGGTGAGTCTCGCATCGGGTGAACACCATTCGCATTGATTAGGTAGTGAGTTGCAGCGGTGGGTTCGGCGGCGTCACTACCACAAATACCGGCCTGGAAAATAGTGGGTTTGCCCTCCAAAAGTCTCCGCACAAGAACATATGAGAGGAACCACCTCTTTCCGATGCCCGGCTGGCCAAGAATCAGACTGAACTTCTTCCAATCGGGTATCATCCGCCCAGCATGAACGGTCCTTATCCGGTCTTCTTGATCCGTAACAAGAATATCGTACATCTCCCTATACGACTCACGGACGAGTAGCTCATCCGCACGGCATGGCAGACGGCCAATTCCTTGTAGTGTAGGTTCATTACTGATATGAAGTAGCGACAACTTTTCCGCGGTCCATATTTCGCGTCTTTCCGGTGGGTTCGTATCGGTATCGGTATCGGTATCGGTTTTGTTTTTGAACATCGGGAACTCAAAGTTACGAAAGACGCCATCGGGTAGGGCATCTTTCTTCGCCCATACCTGTTCATGCAAGAACTCGAGCCTCCGAAAATCGGCCGATGCCAGGGATGCTCTCTCTGTCCCAGTATTAGCGAGTTGGATAATGCAAACCACATCAATTGTTCCTAGCCGATACCCTTGATCATGTCCATCAGAGTGGCAAGCTGTATGCTCGGAGCAATCTGTAGTTGGCATTCAGCTTGCCAGAAACGTATTGTGCCTCCAAATCTTAAGAAGCTGTTGCCGTCGATCTGCAACTCCTCGAATCTCTCCCGACTCTCGTCATTCTGCAAGATGTTTCGTGATAGTATGAAGCTGAGCAACTCCACTGCTGTCCACTTTTCAATAGACTGAACGGTTGGAAGTTGTCCGAGTGCGGCGGCTGCTGAAGTATCCGCCTTTCGAACACTGTTAGGCATGACGTGGCTTTGTGGTATACGCAGCGGCGAGCACGGATAGGTTCCAGGTAGCAGGAGATGTAGAGGTGACGGACGTGGGAGAGGGGGCAGTGGTGTCGGTTGTTGTTGTGAAGGAGGAGGTGGTTAAGAGAACAAGAGAAACATTCGGGACGCTACAGTTATACTAGTCATGCGGCTCGCCAGGGCTTGGCACTACGCAACCCAATGAGGGTATCTGTAGCGTCCACTAACCAAATCCCGAATATAATTTTCCACTACGGCATATGACTGGCATACTTTATTTTTTGCGTTTGTGACCACTCGGCGACGACATGGAATAATAGGGGGGTACGGATCAGCTTTTTCGCAGCTGCAGGGACAAGTTGCAGGCGCAAGTTGCCAGGGCTCTTTGTGTGAGGTGGGGTTAGGTATCTTCGTTAAGCAATTGATGGTCTATCCTATCGCATCACGAATAAAATCCACAGCGACCAAGTACCGAGTAATTTTACAGTGACGATTGCAAATGCACAGTCCTCCCAATGTAGGGTAGATACGTACACTACCTTTATTGATTGCACTCGCGGCGGGAGTCGGCGGACAACTCTACCCAATACCCCCATGAGCACAACGAACACGATCAACGCAGAAAAATAATGACAAAAAGGTACATATGGAAAGGTAATGCAAAAAAAATAGAGTTAGACCGAAATGCGTACACTCCAACCTCCTACTCTGTGTACCCGCACCCCACTCCCAGCCACCTCATTTTCCTATTTTTTACCTCCCCGGCTGCCCCCAAGTGTCGCCCCCGTTCGTACCGCCGGAGGCTTCTTGGCCCTAGTGGAGCGGCGAGGAGCAGGATTGGCCAGTTTGGAAGCCTTATTCGCCTTGCTCTCCCGTGATGATGCATCTTCATCGTCGTCACCCGGGTTCGTGATCTCCAGCGATCCCCCCTCGCTCGCTCCTGGCATCGAGTGATCGTCTGTGGTTGTCTCTGGTGCACCCGTTCCCTCTTCTCCAAATGCCATCTTCACCAGTTCTGCCGCGTCCACTCTCCCTTGGCCTTCTTCTCCTTCCACGTCCATCCAGCCCCGCTCCTGCTTCCCTTCTCCTTTTACCCTCCTTCCCTTTCCTTTCTTGCTGTGCCTGAAGAAGTCCAGCACGCTCTCCTCCATCTTGGCCACCCTGCTCCCTGCTCCCACCTGTGGGAAGGCTGGCTTCCCCGTCCCTTTTCCTCCGCCCTTCTTTCTGCCCCCAGTCTTCTTCCTGACCGCCGCTTTAACTGCAGATTCCAGCATCTCCTCCACCTGATAGCCTCCCATGAGCGCTTCCAGCATCTCCATCCTCTCCTTCTCCTCCCTCTGCTTCATTTCCTCCTTCTGGGCCACCATCACCTCGTGTTCCTCCCTGTTATCCTCACTCAACGCTCTCTGGTCCTCCGCAGACACCCCAGTGGGGTCCGGACTCTCGGTCTCAAACATCCAGGCCAGATACCACTGGAGCCGGCTGGTGTTTGCGAATTTGTTTGGCGGAACTGGTGATGAAGTCGAACACGTTACTCGAATAGGCAATAGATCGTAGGCTTGGCGATTTCAGTAAGATGAGTGGTGTGGCGGCGAGCAGATGTGTCCTTTCTCCTGTTGATGATGATGATTCATTAATCGTGTGCGACCCTACTGGATCATGACGATGTTATATACATTCCTTTCCTGTTCACCGTCCTCCGCGACCTCTCACAGTCCGCCGGAGGCCCGTGGTAACCCCCTCCTGCCCCCGCCTGGCCTTCCCACCAAAGAAAAGAAAAGGAAAAGGAAAGCGACAGCGACAGACAATCAACACTAATGGCTCCTTGCCCCCCCCCCCTCCTCCGCCTCTCATCCCTCCCCCCTTTCCGCCCTGGTTCTCGAGCTGCCTTCGTCCCCCTCCGCTCTGGGTCCCACCTTGCTCCCTACTTCTGTGGTGCGCAAGAAGTCCAAGATGGCACCAGCGCACCGCCCGTCTGCGAACAGGTCCCGGATCTTGTGACGGTCCTTTCCACTTCCTGTCTCCTTCCGCACTTCCGCCCACAGGATCTTCTGTTGCGGCTTCCACCTCGTGCAGTGCTTAAACAGGTGTTCCCTTGTCTGCGTCTTGTATTGGCACCACCCGCATTTTGCGCTGTCTGCGTTCCCTGTCCATTTCAGGTACTGCCCTGTGCGGCAGTGCCCCGTTCGGAGTTGGTGATAGCGTTCGGCCAGGCGTTTTGGCGTTCGTTCCACCCCTCGATTCGGCCGTTGGCACTTCGACAGCTTGTACTTCTTCCCGTGTTTTTTCTCCTGTTGCCGCGAGTAGAGTGGTGGCCGCGCGGCGGCCGAGTGCGATCATGTGTTTCTTTGGGCGCGGCGATTGAGTCATGATGGGGAGGAACTGTGTCAGTCTTGCGGGCAAGCTGTGATTCCACAGAGGGAAGGGGAAAGTATAAAGGAAGGGCGCGGTAGCTAGTCTGGAGATTCTTCTCCACGCAATCTGTTATCGCCACGGCATCGGCATCGGCTTGGTTACCCGATTCCCCGCTACGGCACCTACCTCACAATTCCTCGGTAGTCGCGCGCTCCATCGTGCGCTCTCACTCTACATAACGGCTGCGCGCCACGGCATCGGCATCGGCTTTGTCACCCGGTTCCCCGATACGGCACCTACCTCACACTTCCTCGGCGGTCTCGCGCTCCGGCGTTGGCTGCCACCCCACCCCTTCAGCGGCCGCGCGCTCCGGCGTTCGCTGCCACACACGTTCTCGGCGGGCTCGCGCTCCGGCGTTGGCTGCCACCCGGCCTACTCGGCGGGCTCGCGCTTCGGCGTTTGCTGCCACTCCACCTCCCCAACGGCTGCCGCCTCGGTGCAGTTCAAACTTAATGATACCACGACTGATTTCAATGAATGTACTCTTTTCTCGTTGCTTAAGTCGTGCGCGCTTTGTCTTTCGATTTCCTTGGTGCGTTTACTTCTTTTGGCGGACGGGAAAGTGGGAGCCCCATGGGGGTGGTACGGCGAGGAGGAGCGCACAAAACCTGTAGTGTTAAAGCGCATTAGATCGTAATCGAATATTATCTCTCTCCTCAGACCTATCTCTCTACCTCCGTGACCCGGCGCTGCGACCACTACCTGTAAGAACCTGTTAGAGATTAGGGCGAAGCCGGATACCGCCACAGCGAAGTCGAATACCGCAACGATACCACGCCGGCCGTGAAGAGGTTAGGGCGAAGCCGGATACCGCCACAGCGAAGTCGAATACCGCAACGATACCACGCCGGGCGTGAAACAATTAGGGCAGAGCCCAATACCGCCACAGCCTACGTTACCTGTCGAGCAGCACGGACTAGGGAGACAGGATCTTGACATTGGGGCCATTTCCAAGAAGCTTCTGTCCGTAGTATCCGTTTCCTTGACCGGATCCTTGACCTCCTGATCCAGAATTTTCTCGTTCGCCTTAACCGCAAAATCCGCCTCCGTTTCCTGGACCGGTTCCAACGCCTTGGACATATAATCCGCTGCCGCTTCCGTCTCCGCTACCATTTCCATTTCCATTTCCGCTGCCATAACTGTTACCGCTTCCGCCCCCATTTTGTCGCTTAGGACAATCTCTCTTGATGTGTCCTGCATCTCCACATTCATAGCAGTCTCTGCATTCCTGATCACCTCCTCGTGGCCGTTTTTGTTACTCTCTTTCTTCCAACAGTTTTCAAAGTTGTGGGTGTTGGAGCTACACCAGCTGCACCACTTCTGGGTCTGGAGGCGCTGCCAATCTCCACGTCCTCTTCCTCCACAATGATTTCCTCGTCCTCCTCGTCCTCCACGACCACTACCTCTTCCTCCTTGCTGAGAGTACAGTGCTTCCGAGACAGCATCTGGCTTCGTGGCCAGTGCTTCATTCTGTTCGCACTCCTTCAAGTCGCTCATTATTTGTGTAACGGGCGTGGCTCTCTGACTCCAGATAGCGAACCGGGACTATGGACGAGGGCGTGGGGGGCGTGGACAGGTGAGGACAAGACGTGGGGAAACGGGCAAGGCAAGGACGTGGAATGGGCAAA